>OFGM01000642.1_pt1 | contig 29183 bp, 20 predicted proteins | sample 1521741 | NCBI WGS metagenome assembly OFGM01 (sample SAMEA3504079, study PRJEB24116) | mouse gut metagenome | biome: mouse gut; feature: mouse-associated habitat; material: faeces | place: Denmark | collected 2011
CTTCTGCCGTTCAAGAAGTTGGACTCACTATTTTATGGTTTAGCGGACAGTAATATTTTTTTAACTTCAGTATGTTGGTTTCGGCAGTCCACCTATTGACCGGGGTTAATCTTGTTGCTGTGCCTCGGCCGCCTGTATCAATCGCTTTATCTCTTCCTTACTTTTGAAAGTAGCTGGAGCCGTGACTGGAACGTTAAACTCTTTGATAAAAGCATCAAATGGAACGATAGTATCTTTGGGGTGAACCACTCTCCAGAATATCTCTGCGCGACGCCTGATTTCCGGTTCGAATTTTTCTGTGATTATTCCCTTTATCCCTATAGCCGCCACATGATCATATAGAGGAGCGTCATAAATAAGACCGTCGGCCACATCCTGCCATTTCCGGCCTTTGATAAATGACGGACCTCCTCCGGCCGGTCCGTTGTAATTTGTTTCTCCGTAAGGATTATCCTGAAAGTCAATGCCGAAAGGACGGCATCCCATTCGTTCAAAAGCGGCATCCCATGCACCGTTGCCTGTCATCGGGCAGTTCTGTCCGTTCCATAATACCCAATCAAACCAGTTTAGAACAACTATCTTGACACGCTCTTCGCCAAAAGTCTTTTTCATCCACCATCCTTGTGTTCCATAATCCCGGTCCCAAGGTTTAAAATAGCCTGAATAGCTGATGGCGTGTGGCTGACTGGTTATCACCAGGGCTTTGCGCGTACCCTTGACGAGGGGCTGGCGTTCGTACATCGAGGCGAAGTTGGCACTCAAGAGGCTGTCGCGGTTAGTCTTGTCAAGGGATGTCCAGAAAGCCTTATAATCATCCACCGTGTGAATACTATCCCATGAGAAATTTATGTCGGTCAGACCCAGATGTATCTTACAGGAGGTCTTCTTGTTGATGTTATATAGGCCTTTGAGAAACTTGATGCGGTTGTATTTCTCCCATAAAGGATAGAAACATTCGCCTTTCTGATAGTAGGAGTAAAGGCTGTCCATGAAATCATCATCAGCTGCGTATGTCGCATTTAGCAATCTGTTTACATCCTCTGTCAGATTTATTCCTCCAACTTCTGTATATACATGTCCTACTCGCTCAACAAAGCGGGGATCGGCTAATAGGTCGAGAATAAAATTATACTGTACCGAGTCACGATGATCACGCTCTCCCAACACGACAATATCAGACTTTTCAAACAGCTTGAATATATAGTCCTTAGGCGATACTCCGTTTTTTCGGCATAGCCATGCAGTGCTTTTATAGACGCCACCGACGGTGATTGTGCCGCTAATTCCCCTGCAGATGAAATAGCCAAAATGACAAACATCAACAAGTTTCTCGCGATTGTCTGGAATATCGTATCAACCATAAGCTAAAATATTTGACTGTTTACTAATATTTGGTATTAATCTGTAAAGATAGTGAAGTTGTTTCTACTAATTGAGGAATGTTAAATATGATGTAAAATAATCAAATACAGCGCATTCTGCAAAGGATGCGCTATTATTATGGCTGCCAAACTGTAATATATTGGAACAATGCCAAAATACGCTGTACTCGACAAAGATACAATAAAAAAATCGGATAATGAAGTCTTTTATCCTGTAAAATGCCCATTCGGCAAGTTATACAATGTTATTAACATTAGAAGAGGTGCCTTTCTTCTCGCTAAACAGAGCTGTGAAATAAGCTCTGTTCCAGTCATGATATCCATCTTTGAGAGCGCAAACAGTTTCTTAACGAGGTCTTTAAGGTCTCCGATTAATGACTGATTTATATACAAATAAATCCAAATATTCCTCAAAAAATCGGATTTTAGCCAAACAAACCACGCCATCTGAGGCCATAAAACACCAGTCCCGGATATTCCCATACAAACATACTCTATATCTTTTTTATTATTTGCATCATAAAAATATATAACGCAAAAAACTAATCTTATAGAGATGTATTGATCCTGTTTATTAAGGATATATTTGTTTGTGAGGGGCAGATAAAATTTCGATATCTTCCACACGGTGCAAACTTATATACGGACTTCGATTTTTGAGGTGGCGTAAGACTATGGCTGAAGGGTAACAAACTTCTTCAATGATTGAAGAAAAGACTTTCCCATCTGCTATTGCATTGGCTATAATTCTCTGAGATGCTTCTGAGAATCTCTTACAATCATTAATTTTATGCTCAAGTTCATAGGCTATATCTATATCCCCATAATCATCAGCGGCTGGATTAAGATAACTGCCAAAGAGAATTAGTCTTGAAACGCGGTATATGTAATTCTTATCTTCGTTTATTTCTGCCACGCGTTTCATAAAACCGTTAAAAATTTTGTCTGCTTTTGCCTTATTCATTCGACTCACAAATTTAACTTGTGCCAAGGCGTTCCCCTTTACTGTGACTTTATATTCATTAGGCTTTGTCTGTTCAGCATATTCAGAGTTTAATAATTCATTAAGCAAATAAGCTCCTGATGGTTTCGTCAAATCAAAGTATTCCGTAATGGTTTGAAGTGAAAATGACCCCGGTGTTCTATATCTCCTCATGAAGTCTCGGATTTTAATTATCGGTATACCACAGATTATAGTCTTTTTATCGATTTTCATAATGATGTAATATTTAAACATTGGTGATTAACCTCTATCTTTATTGAGGTCACAAATTGTGACCTCAATAAAGAATAATAGAATAGTACTATTTTGGGGTTCGCCGATAGCGTTGATTCGGATGATTTGGTATAGAAGTATATTCTCTTTCCAAAACACCTTTGGAAATCAATATAGGTAAGACATGATTACGTAAGTACGATTTATCTTTCCCAAGTATCTGAGTGAGTTCTTGAATAGTACGCCATTCTGAAGTTATCTCATAAATAAGTTCTTCCATTTCAGCCGGGCGCAAACGCTTCTTCCTTAGAAGACACTGCGCCTCTGCACTTATAATATAAACTTCTGTAGTTGTATTGCTATTGTCATTAGAGCTGTCAACATTAGAGCCTAAGCTGTCAACATTAGAGCCTAAGCTGTCAACATTATCACTATTGCTTATAAGATTATTGCTTGATACTATATTTGCAAGTCTATATTTAGTTCCACGACCATACCCGTCAGAGAAAAGCAGACCTTGACGACACATATTTTGTAGTAATGTGGTGATATCGGATTTATGAAGCCGTAGTACATATCTCAACCTTTCATTTGTCACATTCTCTTCTGTCAGAGCCAGGGCCAACACAGTTTGCACTTGGGGAGAAAACTTTTGTGTTTCTATGCCAAGGCGATTGTTCAATTCATCCAATACTTCCGGTTGAATTAGGGATTGCATGGAGAGCGAAAGTTCAACCTTATCTGGACGGGTGCGCTCAAATATAAATGGAGTTTTCCAATTATTTCTTCTCCATCCTTCTATAATCTTTGCACCTCCACTACCTGCTTTCTCTGCAGGACCAAGCATCATAAACATTTTTTGAATCGTTGGATTTCGGCAGACACTCTCTCCTCCTTCAAAGAATTGCTCCTGAGAAACTAGCATTGTCCCGGGATTAGAAAAGAAATAAGTGCCATTCTTGAATATTACCGTCAACGAACCTTCTGCCTTATAATCGGGGTGAACGCAAAGATTTACGAACACCTCTCTGATAGCTACATGGGCCGGCGACTGATCTATTCGTTGATTATCCTTTATGCTAAAAGGCTTTGGCAAAAAACTTTGTAACCGAGGAAGTGTACGGAGATAAAATTGGAACAAATTCGCTTCCCATGTGCCATCTGGATAAATTCGGTCTATCCAACGTTCAGTATCATTGATTGTGGTTTCATTACGATAGTCGGGAAAGAAATTCGGCAAACATTCGTCATCTGTAATTGCATCCGTTTTTCCAAACATCAAAATTCCGGCAACGGTGAACCCTTCTTCTCCCGATACGCGGTCTCGTCTATATGCTCCAAGCTGCTTAAGGAAGTGTAAATCATCTAAAGTTGACCAAACATGGTCCGGCTTGGCGATATTGAATAATTGACGATACTGTCGGAGAGATTCTTTGTCAATATCTTCTATGGTATACCCCTTAAGAATTCGTTTATCTGTAGTACGAGTGAGGTCAGCATCAGCAAACATTCTTTGCACTTCACTTCGCGTACATTTAAAATCGCCTTCATATCCTCGCCGATATGTACCACCATATGGATCATGACCCACAAAAACCGGTCGTTGGTCTCTATTGGCACGTGGAACTTTTATGATAAGGACGTAGAAATTTCCAACTTGTAAAGCTTTGACATCATCATTATTAAGAAGATTAAGATTGGTAGTATTTCTATTGGCGAGTCCGGACCATAAATCTTTCTGCAATTTATCTATATCTGCTGCCGATAAATTATCTGATTTAAGTTTACCTTGTTTTTCTTTGACACCTAATATCAGGACACCTCCGTTAGTGTTTGCAAACGCACTATATGTCTCCCAAAACGAACCTGGAAAACCTCCTTTGGCTCCCTTGAACTCCAATTCTTCATTTTCAGCGATGTCTTGAAGAGATTTTAGAATATATATTATCTGGTTGTTAAGCAGCTCCATCTATTTTCGATTAAGAGATAAATCATCATAATTAAAATTTATGATGATTACTTTACCACATGCAAATTTACTAAAGAAATTTGAGATTTGAGTTCTATCTCACTACAAAAGTCCTGTTAGCATTAGATATTCAGATTACGCATAATGGAAGGGTGAATTTAATAGTTGTTATATTTGTTTGTGCTTTCAAAGTATTCCCTCGTGCCCGATTTATGACTAATTTATATACAAACAATCGCTTTTCCCTCCAAAAATGCGGATTTTAGTCAAACAAACCACAGCATTTGAGGCTATAAAACACCAATGGCCAAACAAATTATATTTTGATTAGCCATTGATTATTAGGTATTTATGCTAAAATATTTTCTTAATACTCGTCCTCGTTGAAGAATGGTTTTAATACTGTATTTCAGTTATTTAACTCTTTCTGACCGACTTAAATACAAACATATTTTGCCATTTGAGGCCATAAAACGCCAGCTCGGAATATTCCCATACAAACAAATCGGGGCATACAAACAAAAATACAAACATATTTTTGCCCCTAAAATATTCCCGACAGAAGATGAGTAGTAATCTTCCGTGTCAGAGGATGAGTATTATTTTCTCCGGGGGCAGGGAGGACAATATCACATCATGTTGATTCGCCGGTTCAAGGCTTCAAGTTCGGATATGATTTCCTCAAAAGAGGGGGCTGGTCCCATAACCATATTCATTACCGTTTTCTTGTAATCGACCTCCCATCGGTCGCGTATTTCTCCGGTGGGAACTATTCTCAGTGATTGCCGCTTCAATGTGTCGTAATCAAAACCTTTAAGTCCGATGAATTTCCGTCTGTGCTCGATCACGGAATCATAGAGGTTATCATCGGCTAAAGCCTTGTCAGCTATGCCGGTCTGCATGATTCTATGAACATCATATAGATGCCTCGACATCCTTTCAATCCTTATCTCCGCCGATGGTTTTGCAAATTCCTCATGGAGCAGGAACAGTTTCTCCAGAAAAGTGCGTTGGGGTATGACGGCATTGACCTCGACCTGATTATCCTCAAATGTGATTTTCGGTAGGTTTTCGGATATATATGAACGAACATAGACTTTTGTCACCGGCTCTGACATGGAACGACCGCTTACTTCAATCTTGACTTGGGGAAGAACATATTCATTACCTTCAAATATCGGTTTGTAGGCAATGTATATGGTTTCGGGGTCTACGGTGCTGACAGTGGTTTCATGAACAGAGACTTTGATCAGATCCGAAGATATTCCTTGATTCACAAGTGCGGATTCAACATCGTATATCATTGTGTTTCTTACGAATGAGCAAGATGCCCTCCGCAGCTTATCGCTAATCTGATTCTTGGACAGGTTGCCGGGGAAACCGAGATATTCCCGGTCGACAGCAATATCTATGTCTTCCGACATACGGTTGATAAGATTCCAGCACTTACTGAGATTCGTACCACCTTTGAAAGATATACTTTCGGAATATGGCAGGGAAAATATGGCTCTTAAAACCGCTGTCACCCACCAGTCTTTTTCTATTACAGCACGCGACAATCCAGTCTTGTCGCTTACATAATCTATTATATCACGGCGGTCTTCAGCCGTCAGGTCTGTGAAAATCATTTTATTCTTCAAGTTTTTTTCTGACCCACACAGGCGCAAGCCGTATGTCATGGGCGTAAATATCGGGAGAGACTCTTTTTACTATTTCTTTTATTCTGTTTACAATATCTTCCGTGAGATTACCCTCTCCAATACTTCGTATCGCGGACACGACAAGCATCATCAGCCCGGAAACAAATTCAAACAGACGCAATTCGTTGCTTTCCCTGAATATTATGTTCCGTCCGTTGGAGAGTCTGATTTTTTTTCTTGCTCCGTTGGTGATATATACAGCATTGGCGGGGATTTGCGAGGACAATCCCAACTGGTTTAATGCATGGTCACCGGTAGGAATTATTTTAACCTTGTCACGCTCCGCCAATCTTTGGGCAATATCTTCTGTCGAGGGGGGGATGCAATCAAGGCCCAATGCCTCGTTTGAACGTGGAATACAATAAATTCCACGGCTTACACGCATAATCTCTCCGCGTTTTACCATCCTGCCAAGAGTCTGGCGGACGGCTTCAGGAGAGGCAATATCCTCAAAATCCGACGGAAAAAATATAGCCCCTTTCCTCAGGGACCTTATTCTTTCGCGGACAACATTTTCAGATACGAACATGTCTTGCCTATTATTCATGTCACAAAATTACGGTATTTTTGTGACATGCGCAAATGTTAGATATTATTTTTCATTGGAAAGTGGTGAGAGACGGGGCGGTCTTCCTTGTCTGCGGAGATATGCCGTCAATGGGTGACTGTGGACGAGCCACTGACACCCGTTGACCGCAACACGCCTATGGGCAATGCGTCCCGGAACACCGACAACGACCATCGCCTTATGGAACGGCATCGGGGACGCTGCCGTCACCATAAGACTGAATGGCTGTCGTCCGTGTTCCGGGGCGCGTTGCCGTGCATGGAATTTTTCGACCGCCCCCTCACTCACCGATTTATAGTAAAGCAAATGCGGAGAATAATCCTTGAAACATTGGATTATTCTCCGCATTCATTTTGGGTTGATAACAAAATTACGCTGTTGGCATTTTGTATATTATTAAATCAGGACGAAGTCGTCCCATTTCGGCAGAAAGGGTCTCCGGGAGGAATTTGGCATAGACCTTTTCTGTAACATCTGTACTTGCATGGCCGAGAAGCCGGCTGACCACTGTCATGGATAAGCCTTTGTTAAGTGCAAGTACAGCAAAAGTATGTCTCGCAACGTGCATCGTCAGACTGAATTTCAATTCAAGTTTCTCTCCTACAACATTAAGAGATTGATTGATGCACTTTGTAGCGCTATTCCTTGCGCGATACAGTTCTTCCTCATCATCTATGTCCAAATCATCTTTGACTAAATTAAACACATATTTGGAGTCAGGACGTTTCTCTTTCCATTTTCTCAGTATTTCAATGGCTGAATCAGAAAGAGGAATAACGTGGCGTTTGTTTGTTTTTACCATTACCTTACGCAGTTCCTTCTTTTCTAAATCCAAATGCCCCCATTGAAGTGTCATTACATCTACTATACGCAGTCCACAAGCATGAAAGGCGAATAAGAACATTTCGATAAACTCTTTGCGACGTGGCTCCTTGTCATTTTTATAAAATTCCAAGAGTTTTAAGAATTCATCTTGAGTAAGGCTTTTGCCATCAAACTCCTTCTCGTCAATAGACAAGGATACTTTTGGTGCAATTCTCATATCCTGTATTCGAGTGTTGATAGCTACATCAATCATTCGTAACTCGGTTGCATACGCACAGGCTTTGAGAATCGGAGTAAGGGAATGATTGATTGTAGCGTCGCCATTCTTCTTGATATCTCTACGCCAAGTTATATACTCATCTATGAGTTCAACGGATATTTCTCCTATATAGATGCTATCAGGTTTGTAGGTGCCACGCTTGGTAGAGCGTAGAAATTCCTGAAACATATTCATTCCGCTCTTGCCATTCATATATCTGCTGCGCCCGATCCTATTGCGAGAATAATCGGAGTTTAGCCTTTCGATGGCAAACTCAACGAAATCCTTGCCTTTATCCTCACGGATGACAGGCTTGTCAGCAAGAAAGTCATTTATGAGTTGGGTCGTAATCTGATTTGGAAATTTCTGAGAGTACTCAGCCAGTAGGCCATCTATCCTGTCAACGCGATTAAGTAGAACGCCATTTATACGATTAGCTTCCGGACCGTAAGATGATTTTACGCCACCACGTCCTTTATTGAGTTTTTCGTTCCAGTCGCCAACCTTGACAAATATGTTCATGCCTTTTCTTACGATCTGTCTATTCCAAGTATATTCCAGTTCGACAAGATAAGGCTTATTGTTGTCAACTGCCCCACGGATGCGGAGCCTGTATTTTCCCAAAGGGTATAGTCGTTTTGGTCGTCCCATAGCGGAGTGGTGTTTTGAGGTTAAAAATATAGGTTTATTCAATACTCACAAACCACTGCAAAGGTAATGAATTTTAGCCAAACAAACTCCATTTTTCCTCCAAAAATGCGGATTTTAGCCAAACAAACTACGCCATTTGAGGCTATAAAACACCAATGGCCAAACAAATTATATTTTGCTTGGTCATTGATTATCAGATGTTTATGTTAAAATATTTTCTTAATATTCTTCCTCGTTGAAGAAGAAGTCGTCTTTGCTGGGGTAGTCGGGCCAGATGTCTTCGATCGATTCGTAGGTCTCGCCTTCGTCTTCTATCTCCTGCAGGTTCTCGATCACTTCAAGCGGACAGCCGCTGCGCTGCGCGAAGTCTATGAGTTCCTCTTTTGTCGCCGGCCAGGGCGCGTCCTCAAGTTTTGAGGCAAGTTCCAGTGTCCAGTACATATTTTTCTGTTTTAGTCTTTACATTATTGCATATTTATAAGCATCCTCTCTACAATCATAATATTGAAAGCCGGGGGCTTATTTTTTCCATATTATTTCTTCAACTCCCTGAATGAAGTTGAGATAGCGCGCCGCAATAAAGAGGTAGTCGGAAAGACGGTTCACATATCGTGTCACCGCAGGATCTACATATTCCGCTTCGGCCAGGTCGAGGATCCGCCTTTCGGCCCTGCGGCATACTACCCTGCATACGTGAGCTTTTGATGCGGCTTCCGACCCTCCGGGCAGAACAAATGCCCTTATTTTCGGGGTCTGCTCGTCGAGCGCGTCAATCCACTCCTCGAGGCTCTGTATCTTCTCTCCGCCAACAAGCGAGGTGCAAACGCGTTCTTCCCCTGCGGGCATAGCCGTCGCAAGGTATCCTCCGATGTTGAAAAGTTCGTTTTGCACCTGATGCAACTCATCTCGGACCTCGGCCACGCATGCTGTATCCGATATCAACATACCGAGATTCGATGAAAGTTCATCGATAGTGCCGTAAGCCTCAAGACGGAGACTGTTTTTCTTCACCCTTTCGCCACCCACGAGCGAAGTGGTGCCGCCGTCTCCGGTGCGCGTGTATAGATTGCTTTTCTCCATAGCTTTCTTCTATCCTCGTTTTTTCTTTGTAACGCTATTGGTGAATTATTGTTGTGATTTGACATTTTTTTGTTAAATTTGTGGTTTAGACTCCTCCGGAGAGTAATCCGGGCAGGGGCGGCATATATCTTTCTATAGAAAACATGAGTGATTACATAGTCAGTGCGCGGAAATACCGCCCGGCCACTTTCCGCAGCGTAGTCGGTCAGAAGAATCTGACATCCACGTTGAAGAATTCGATTGAGTCCGGACGTCTGGCTCAGGCATATCTGTTTTGCGGTCCGCGTGGAGTGGGCAAGACATCCTGCGCGCGCATCTTCGCCAAAACCATCAACTGCCTCTCTCCCGACGCAGAGGGTGAAGCCTGCGGACAATGCGCGTCCTGCAAGGCCATCGAGATGGGCAATTCTTTCAACCTTGTGGAACTCGACGCGGCTTCCAACAATTCGGTCGACGACATCCGCCAGGTCACAGAGCAGGTCAATATCCCGCCGCAGGTGGGCCGTTACCGCGTCTTCATCATCGACGAGGTCCACATGCTCAGCACACAGGCCTTCAATGCTTTCCTCAAAACCCTGGAGGAACCTCCGGCATACGCCGTGTTCATCCTTGCCACTACCGAGAAGCACAAGGTGATACCCACTATTCTGAGCCGTTGCCAGATCTACGACTTCAAACGAATCACCATCGACGACATGGCCGAGCACCTTGCTTACGTGGCCTCGTGCGAAGGAATTGAGGCTGACCCCAAAGCCCTCGGCGTGATAGCCCGCAAAGCCGACGGAGCAATGCGCGACGCGCTCTCGATATTCGACCAGGTAGCAGCGTCAACACGCGGCAAAATGACTTATCAGGCTGTGACTGAGAACCTCAACGTGCTTGATTACGACTATTTCTTCCGTCTTGTAGATGGCTTCGCAGCCGGCGACGTCCCCGAAGCCCTCCTCCTTTATAAGGAAGTCCGCGACAAAGGCTTCGACTCACTGTTTTTCGTCAACAGTCTTGCGCAGCACATCCGCGACCTTATGGTGGCGGCCGACGCTCGCACAGTGTCGCTGCTCGAGACTCCGGCCGACGTAAGCGAGCGGCTTGTCAAACAATCCGGAGCGCTCCCGCTCCCCTGGTATTACAGCGCGATGCGGATACTCAACGAATGCGACTTCAACTACCGCACCGCCGGCAACAAGCAGCTACTCGTGGAACTGACCCTGATCCGTCTCTGCCAGCTGCTTGCTCCCGCCACCCCCCCTTTTGACAACACCGACCGGAAAATTCCGCTGCGCGATCCGGCCGGAGCAGCCCCACGAAGCGCGGCACCCCAGTCTGCCGGAACCATCCCGGAACCGGCCGCACCCTACGAGCCGGAACCGGCCGCATCGGTCACACCACCCCCGGCAACGACGGCCGAAGCGGAGCAGCCTCTCCAGACCACCACTCAGAAAGTGCGTCCCAGAACATTCCGGCTCAGTGCCGCCAAGCACACCCCGGATGTCTCCATCGAGCCGAGCCGCGAGCCATTCACCGACGCGCAGTTCTTCGAGGCCTGGAACAGATTTGTGGCAGAGAACCCCGACCAGCACATACTCGCCAGCGCCATGCGCGAGGCGCGCCCCGTGCGCTCCGGCGAATTTGAATTCAGCGTAATGGTGAAACACCCTGCCGAGCAACAGGCCTTCGAACTCTCCACCGGACGCATCCTCGAGTTCCTGCGGCACGAACTCCACAACGAACTGCTCACCATCCACGTAGAGATCAGCCCCGAAAGCGACGCCGAAAAACCGCTCCCCCCGCAGGAACTTCTCAAAAAAGTGATTACCGACAATCCCGCGCTCGGCGAATTCCTCTGCAGCATCGATGCCGAACTCGCCTGAACACCCCGATATGAAAGGACTTAGAGAAAGATACAGCGAGATGACTCCTGGGCAGTGGCACGACGCCGTCCGCGAGGCGGAACTGGAGCATTTCCGTGCCACCCACCGCTACTGCGGCCGTTGCGGCGCCCCTGCCGAACCTGCTTCCGAAAAAAGCGTGCGCTGCACGAAATGCGGAGAGGAAGTGTTTCCACGACTCAACCCCGCGACAGTAGTGCTCGTGACCCGCGGAGAGGAGGCACTACTGGTACACGCACGCAATTTCTCGCGCCCGATGTATGCCCTTGTGGCCGGATTCGTGGAAACGGCCGAATCTCTCGAAGAATGCGTGGCCCGCGAGGTGATGGAGGAAACCTCGCTGAAAATCCGCGACATCCGCTACTTCGGCAGCCAGTCATGGCCCTTCCCCAGCCAGCTTATGGTAGCGTTTACCGCCAAATACGATTCTGGCGAACTCGAATTCGCAGACGGTGAACTCACCTCCGGAGGCTGGTTCAGTAGGGAAAAACCGCCGTTGCTGCCCACACCTCCATCCCTTTCGAGACAACTCATCGATGCCTGGATTGAGGGAAAACTGCGTTAAATAATCATAATAATTGTTAAATCATGCGGTAAATCAAGTCGCAGACATGTTTTACAGGTCACCTCAGTGGATTAAATGTAGGATTTTTACTATCTTTGCAATGAATTCCGGAGGGGACGCAAGTCTCCTCCTATTTTTTGAAAGTTTTCATGATAGACAAGACAGCACTAAGGTCCTTTCTTGAGACACGGCTTGCCGGCACGGGATATTTTCTTGTAGACCTGAGCATAAGCGCGTCCAATGAGATAAAGGTCGAGATAGACTCCGCCGACGGAGTCGACATCGACTATTGCATCGCACTCTCCCGGGCCATAGAAGAGTCATTCCCCCGCGAACCGGAGGACTACGAGCTGGAGGTCGGTTCGGCCGGACTTACCGCCCCATTCAAGGTCCGCGGACAGTATGAGAAAAACATCGGCAACGAAGTGGAAGTCCTTGCGACTGACGGCAAGAAATACCGCGGCACACTCAGAGAGGTGACCGACAACGGCTTCACCGTTGAGATCCGCACACGCGTACGCCGCGAGGGGGAGAAGAGGCCGGTGGAAGTGACCGAAGAGAAGCTGTTCGCCTACGCAGACGCCAGGTCCGTGAAATATATCTTCGAGTTCTGAGCCGTCGGTCTGGCCAGCGCCTGACCGAGACGCTTAACACCTGATTAACAATAAGAAGTATCGGATGGATCCGACCGGATCCAGACATGCTTTTATATAAATACATCTGTAATTTATTATGGCTAAGAAAGCTGAGACAGTGAACATGGTCGATCGGTTTCGTGAGTTCAAGGAACTCAAGAATATCGACAAGACTACTATGATATCAGTGCTGGAGGAATCATTCCGCAACGTGCTTGCAAAGCAGTTCGGCTCCGACGACAACTTCGACGTAATCATGAATCCCGACAAGGGAGACTGTGAGATATATCAGAACCTGATAGTCGTTCCCGACGGAGAGGTAGAGAACGCCGACCGTCAGATAGGGCTCACCGGAGCGCGTGAAATCGACCCTGAATGCGAGATCGGCGAAGAAGTCGCAAAGCAAATTTTCTTCGAGAAATTCGGCCGCAGGGCCATTCTCAATCTCCGACAGACACTCCAGTCGAAGATACTTGATCTCCAGAAAGACGCCATTACCTCCAAATTCAAGCAGCTCGAGGGAGAGATCATCACCGGCGAAGTGCATCAGATATGGAAGCGGGAGATGCTGCTTCTCGACGAGGAACAGAACGAACTGATCCTTCCCAAAGAGGAACAGATACCCGGCGACTTTTTCCGCAAGGGCGACATGGTGCGCGCCATCGTGAAACGGGTGGACAATCCCAACAGCAATCCCAAAGTGATAATCTCGCGTACCGACAACCGGTTCCTGCGCCGTCTCTTCGAGCAGGAAGTTCCCGAGATTCATGACGGTCTCATCACCATAAAGGATGTGGCCCGCAAGCCGGGAGAGCGCGCCAAGATCGCCGTGGAAAGCTACGACGACCGCATCGACCCGGTCGGAGCGTGCGTGGGCATCAAGGGAAGCCGTATCCACGGCATCGTCCGCGAACTTCACAATGAAAACATCGACGTGATATCATACACGTCCAATCCCCAGCTTTATATCCAGCGGGCGCTCAGTCCGGCCAAAATCTCTTCCATCCGCCTCAATGAGGAGGAGAAGAAGGCCGAAGTGTTCCTCCACCCCGACGAGGTAAGCCTTGCCATCGGCAAGGGAGGACTCAACATCCGTCTGGCCATCATGCTCACCGGCTATGCCATCGATGTCTACCGCGACATAGAGGAAGGAGAGGAGGACATCTATCTCGACGAATTCCGCGATGAAATCGACGAGTGGGTGATCGAGGCTCTCAAGGACCTCGGACTCGGCACAGCCAAGGCCGTGCTCAACGCCCCCCGCGAGGTGCTTGACCAGGCCGACCTCGAGGACTCCACTCTCGAGCATGTGCTTGAGGTGCTCCGTGCCGAATTCGAGGACTGAGCCTCCCGCACCGACATCCTTTCATTCAGCAAGGGGTCAAACATTTCATAGTAAACACTAACCGTTATATATGCGCACAAAAATCAGTAAAGTAGCAAGAGACCTCAACGTAGGAGTCAGCACTGCCGTTGAATTCCTGCGGAAGCACAACATTGAGGTCGACGAGGGTCCCAACGCCCGGATCGACTCCGATGCCGTCGACATGCTCACCAAAGAGTTCAGCAGCGACAAGAACACAAAGGCAGACGCAGAAAAAATATTCGGGACCCGCCGCGAAGAAAAGAAAGAGAGGCCCCGCAAAGAACAGCGTGCCGCCCGTCCGGAAGCAGACCGGCGTCCCGCCGGTCCCAGAATTCTGGGTACCATAGACCTTGACAATCCTAAAGCCGGTCTCAAAGCCGTTACTGAAAGCGCAAAGACTGACGTCATTTCGGCCCCCGAGGTCAAGGCCGAGGTCAAAAAGGATCCGGTTCCGGCATCGGCCCCGGCACAGGAAACAAAAACCGCAGCTCCTGCTCCCGAAGTGAAAACAGAAGTATCGTCCACGGAAACCAAACCGGAAACGTCTGCCGCAGCCCCCGCCATGAAGTCTGTGAAAGAGTCTATCAAAGCGGAGCCTAAACCGGAAGTTCCTAAGACTGAGCCTAAACCGGAAACGCCTAAGACAGAACCCGGACCGGAGTCCGCAAAAGAGACCCCGGAAGCGACACCGAAGCCGGCGGCACCCAAGGCAGCCGACGTTCCGGCGCCTAACCGGCAGCAGACGACTCCGACAGCCGAACAAAAAACAGCACAGCCCGAGAGCACGCAGCAGGAACCCACATCGCTTGCCGCTCAGACAGGAGCTGATTCGACGCCTTTCCGCCTCGGAGGAGCACAGCCGCAGGCGCCCGGCCTGAAAGTAGTGGGCAAGATCGACCTCACCGCCATTAACCAGAGCACACGTCCCCGCAAGAAAAGCAAAGCGGAGCGCGGACGCGCCGCCGGCGATGCCGACCGTAAGAAACGCAAACGTATAGGTAAGGAGAAAGTCGACATCGAGAAGGCCACACAGCAGCCGGGATTCGGGGCTGACGCCCGCAAAAAGGACCAGCGTCCCGACAACCGCGGCAACCAGCAGGGTCAGGGCGCAGGAGGACGCGACCGCGGCAAGAAACGCGACAAACGTCCCGTAAAGGCCGACATCAGCAGCGAAGACGTTCAGAAGCAGGTGAAGGAAACTCTCGCACGCCTCACCAACAAATCGGTGAAGAAGAGCGTGAAGTTCCGCAAGGAGAAACGCGAGGAGATGCACCACCGCGAGATGGAGAACGCCGAGCGCGAGGCAGCTGAAAGCAAGATACTTAAAATCACCGAGTTCGTCACCGCCAACGACCTTGCCAGCCTTATGGACGTGCCCGTCAACAAGGTCATTTCCACCTGTATGAATCTCGGCGTGATGGTGTCGATCAACCAGCGACTCGATGCCGAGACCATCAACATCGTGGCCGAGGAGTTCGGATTCGAGACAGACTTTGTCAGCGCCGATGTGACCGAAGCCATCGAGACTCCCGGAGACAAGGAGGAAGACCTCGTGCCCCGTCCCCCGATCGTAACCGTGATGGGACACGTAGACCATGGTAAGACTTCGCTTCTCGACTATATCCGCAAGGCAAATGTGATCGCCGGCGAGGCCGGAGGTATCACACAGCATATCGGAGCCTACAACGTGGAACTGAACGACGGCCGTCACATCACTTTCCTCGACACCCCGGGCCATGAGGCGTTCACCGCCATGCGTGCCCGCGGAGCCAAGGTGACCGACCTCGCCATCATCATAGTGGCCGCCGACGACGACGTGATGCCCCAGACTGTGGAGGCGATAAACCACGCCACCGCAGCCGGAGTTCCTATGGTATTCGCCATCAACAAGATAGACAAACCGGCTGCCAATGTCGACAATATCAAGCAGCAGCTTGCCAACATGAACTATCTTGTGGAGGAATGGGGCGGCAAGTATCAGAGTCAGGACATCTCCGCCAAGAAAGGTACCGGTGTGGAGGAACTTATGGAGAAAGTTCTTCTTGAGGCCGAACTTCTCGACCTCAAGGCCAATCCCGACCGTGCCGCGATCGGCTCGGTGATAGAATCGAGTCTGGACAAAGGACGCGGATACGTGGCCACCGTACTGGTACAGAACGGTACGCTCCGCGTGGGCGACGCCATCGTGGCCGGCACCAACTACGGCAAGGTCAAGGCGATGTTCAACGAGCGCAACCAGCGCGTCAAGGAAGCGGGACCGGCCACTCCGGTACTCATCCTCGGTCTCAACGGCGCCCCACAGGCAGGCGACACATTCAATGTGCTGTCCACCGAGCAGGAAGCCCGCGACATCGCCTCGAAACGCGAACAGCTTCAGCGCGAGCTCAGCCTCCGCACCAACAAGCGTCTCGGTCTCGAGGAACTCGGACGGCGCCGCGCACTCAACGATTTCCACGAACTCAATCTCGTAGTCAAGGGAGACGTGGACGGCTCCGTCGAAGCCCTCTCCGACTCGCTCCTCAAGCTCTCCACGCCCGAGATCCAGATAAACGTGCTCCACAAGGGCGTCGGCGCCATCTCCGAAAGCGACGTCACCCTCGCGGCCGCATCCGACGCGATCATCATCGGATTCCAGGTGCGTCCCTCCGGAGCCGCCCGTAAGGAAGCCGAGAAGGAAGGTGTCGAAATCCGTCTTTACTCAGTCATCTACAAGGCCATCGAGGAAGTCAAGGACGCAATGGAAGGTATGCTCTCGCCAGAAATCAAGGAGGAAATTACCGGAACGGCAGAAGTGCTCCAGACCTACCATATATCGAAAGTCGGGACAATTGCCGGAGCCATCGTGCGCGACGGAAAGATCAAGCGCAACTCCAAGATACGCCTGATCCGCGACGGCATAGTCATCTACACCGGTGAACTCGGCTCGCTCAAACGATTCAAGGACGATGTCAAGGAAGTTGTCTCCGGCTACGACTGCGGACTCTCCGTACAAGGCTACAACGACATCCGCGAAGGAGACCTCATCGAGGCCTTCGAAGAGGTGGAGGTCAAGAAATCACTCTGACATGCATCACTTCATAAATATCTGACATGCACTACTTCATTAACATCGGCTCCAACATCGGACCGCGGGTGCTGAACATCAGCAAGGCTACCCGCGCCGTGGAGGAACGATTCGGATATTTCGAGATTTCCCATAAAGTGGAATCGGAACCATGGGGTTTCGATTCCACTAATGTTTTCTGCAACATAGGCCTGATGTTCATCTCCGACAAGACTCCGGAGGAGGTGCACGGCATCCTTCAGGAGATTGAGCGTCGTCTCGACCCACGGCCACACCGCAACGCCGACGGCTCCTACCGTGACCGTACGATAGACATCGACATCGTCGCTGTCGACGAGCTGCAGATCGACACCGACACGCTCAAGGTGCCGCATCCGCATCTGGCAGAGAGGCGTTTCTTCCTCGAGCCAATGGCCGAACTCGCGCCGGAATGGCGCCATCCCGCCACAGGGCTCACCTGCGCCGAGATGCTTGAGAAACTACCCGACCCTAAAACAAACTAATTTCCTACTACCATCATGAAAAAAACTCTGCTGACCCTTCTTGCCGCGACCATCGCAACCGCCGCTGCCGCCCAGGCTCCCGCCTGGCTCCGCAACTCCGCGATTTCGCCCGATGGATCAAGGATAGCCTTCACCTACAAGGGGGATATATTCACCGTGCCCGTGGCTGGAGGAACGGCCCGGCAAATCACTGCCGACAAAGCCTATGACACCGCCCCGGTATGGAGTCCCGACGGAAAAAAACTGGCCTTCGCCAGCAACCGCGAAGGGAGTCTCGACGTCTACACCGTCGCAGCCGGAGGGGGTACGCCGGTACGTCTCACCACATCAAGCGCCGACGAGCAACCCCTCGCATTCATCGATTCCGACAACCTTGCGATCATAAGCAAAGATCTCGGATCCAACCGCTCGGTGAGATTCCCAGGCCAGAGTAACGTCTACTCCATCAACCTCGACAAACCGGGGTCGAGACCTCAGCTATGGCTGTCTTTCCCGGCCATGTCAGCAAGTTTCTCGCCCGACGGAAAGATGCTATTTCAGGACAAGAAAGGGATGGAAAACGTGTGGCGTAAACATGAGCGCTCCTCCGGCACCTCCGACATCTGGCTGCTCGACGGCGGAAACTTCACAAAGCTCACGGACTTCAACGGCCATGACCTCAACCCGGTATGGGCTCCCGACGGCAAAAGCTATTACTACGTTACCGAAGAGAACGGCACTCTTAACGTGGCATACTCCTCGCTCGACGGCAAGCAACGTAAGATCCTCACCTCTTTCGAGCGCCATCCCGTGCGCTCGCTCTCGGTGGCTTCCGACGGCACTCTCGCCTTCAGTTGGGACGGACAGCTCTATACCATGCGCCCGGGCCAGGAGCCACGCAAAGTGGCTGTATCCATCGCCGCCGACCAGTATGACGGCGACATGGTGAAGAAATATGTCAACACCGGTGCCACCTCTATGGCCGTATCGCCCGATGGAAAGGAACTCGCATTTGTGCTCCGCGGCGACGTATATGTCACAGATGTCGAGTACAAGACCACACGCCGCATCACCGACACTCCGGCACAGGAGCGCACCGTGAGCTTCGCGCCAGACGGACGGACGCTCGTCTACGACTCCGACCGCGACGGACAGTGGCAACTCTTCACAGCCGAAATCAAAAACCCGGCAGAAAAGAGATTCGCCTATGCCACAGAAATTGTGGAAAAACCGCTCTACAAAAGCGACCGCACAGCACAGCAGCCGGCATTCAGCCCCGACGGCAAGAAAGTGGCCTTCCTCGAAGACCGCACCGAACTGCGCGTGATCGACGTGAAAAGCAAGAAAGTAAATACCGCCCTTGACGGCCAGTACAATTATTCGTACGTCGACGGCGACGTACCTTTCGAATGGAGTCCCGACAGCCGCCGTCTCCTCATCGGCTACATCGGCGAGGGAGGCTGGAACAACGTCGACATCGCCATGGTCAACGCCGACGGTACCGGCCTGGTGGACCTGACCGAAAGCGGCTATGCCGACGGCAACGCAAAATGGGCTCTCGGTGGAAAAGCGATAACCTACGAGACCGGCAGATTCGGCATGAAGAGTCACGGCTCCTGGGGAAACCAGAGCGATGTTGTCCTCATGGCGCTCGATCAGGATGCATGGGACAGCTTCAACGCCACCGAAGAGGAGGCTAAGCTTAAGGAACAGGCAGAACAGGATAAAAAGAAGAAAGAGGAGGAAGAGACTGCCTCCAGGGAGAAGAAAGGAAAGAAAGCGAAGAAGGATAATGCTGTCAAGAACGAGACCGGACCCCTCGAACTCGACACTGATAACCGCCGTCACCGCATGGCGCGTCTCACAGGTTCATCTTCGCTCCTCGGCGACTACCTTCTCTCTCCAAAAGGGGACAAACTGTATTATATCGCGAGAGCCACCGAGGGGGGAGCCAATCTTTTCGAGCGAAACCTCCGCGACGGCAACACCAAGCTGCTCATCAAGGGGGTGTCGGGAGGCATTGTCACCGATGCCAAGGGCGAGAACGTATTCGTCATCACCGGATCCGGCATGAAGAAGGTTGACCTCGCCAAAGGTGACGTCAAAGATATAGAATTCGAGGCGCCATACGACCGCCGTCCTTCGCTGGAGCGCGAATACATCTACGAACACATGCTGCGTCAGGTGGCCGACAAGTTCTATGACGAGAACCTTCACGGCGTGGACTGGAAATACTACGGCGACCACTACCGTGAATTCCTCCCCCATATCTCCAACAACGATGACTTCGCGATTCTGCTGAGCGAGATTCTGGGCGAACTCAACGCTTCCCATACCGGCGGTCGCTACAGCGGTACCGGACCGTCCATGCCGACAGCAAATCTGGGTGCGTTCTTCAACCCGAACCACAAGGGTGATGGCGTCGAAGTGACAGAGGCTGTGGCAGGAGGACCGCTCTCCTCTAAAAAAGCCGATGTGCGTCCCGGCGACATTATCCTCGCCATCGACGGCGAGAAGATAGCTGCGGGCATGGACTTCTCCCATCTGCTCGAGGGGAAAGCTGACAGGCGTACCCGCCTCGAGATCCGCCGCAAAGCCTCCGGCAAGACCGACACTGTGAGCGTGCGTCCCATAACCGCCGGAGAACTCTCCGAACTGCTGTACAGCAGATGGGTGGAGCGCAACGAAGCCTATGTAGACTCAATCTCCGGGGGCAGAATCGGCTACGTGCATGTGCGCGGAATGAACACTCCGAGTTTCAATGCCGTCTACGACCGGCTGCTCGGCAAATACCGCAACTGCGACGCAGTGGTGGTCGACACCCGCTGGAACGGCGGCGGCTGGCTCCATAATGACCTCGCGGTCCTGCTCAGCGGCAAGGAATATGTCCGTTTCACCCCAAGAGGACGCTATATCGGATCCGAGCCCTTCTCGCAGTGGCACAAGCCATCGGTGATGCTTGTGAGCGAGGCCAACTATTCCGACGCCCACGGCTCTCCCTATACCTACAAGACGCTCGAAATCGGCAAGCTTGTCGGTGCGCCTGTCCCGGGAACAATGACCGCCGTCTGGTGGGAGACGCAGATCGATCCCTCGATCATCTTCGGTATTCCTCAGGTCACTAATTCCGACCTTAATGGCAATGCTCTCGAAAACAAACAGCTGAACCCCGATATCACCGTCTACAACGACCCTGCCGACGAGCTATCCGGCAAGGACGCACAGCTTGAGGCAGCGGTGAAAGCGCTGATGAAATAACACTCCGGAACGTTTAAGCGCTCCGCGGCATATTTAGACACACAAAAACTGCCGCCGGTTCTGAGATGAACTGGCGGCAGTTATTTTTTGTGGAGAAAGATTATAGCCCGGCGTAAATATCGTCGACAGGCATGAATCCTTCGGGTTCCACACTCAGGATTAATATGTAGCGGCCCGTGCTGTCGGCAGTCTGCTCCTCCATGAGACGCACATTGACAAAATTGCCTTTATAGCTTCCAGAAACATCGAAGAGGTCGTCGCTCAAGGAGTCGCGGCCCATCGGGATACCGATGTCGTGCATTTCCTGAAGCAGACTCCCGCAAAAATCAGCCTGGCGTCGCGTGCATTCCCCCTTGGAATCCTCCTGATAGGAAAACATGAAAAAGAAACAGAAATCAATCAGTGTCTCGTTACCGAACCGGGCCATGGCGGACACTTCCGGCTGCATCCCGTAGTAACTGATGCCGTAGCCGCCTGACGTTTCGAGCCAGAGAGCCGCATTGTCCTCCTCGGGACGGAGCCTCAGAATCCTGAATACCTGGTCACTGCATTCATGCTTCGAGACGGAGGGGTCGATCACACCATACACTTTGGTCACAAGATCCTCGGCGGTAACTTCCACTGGAATCTCCCTGACGGTATGCTCCGGAGCGACGGTCGCCTTCGCGGCGGCGGTAGCGGACACATCCGCCAGAAGCGCGGAAATCTCCTCATTGCTCATATCGGAAAACGACACCGCCGAGACAGTCATTGCCGACAGCCCGACAGCAGCTGTGACCATAATCGACCTGAATATTCTTGCAACTGGAAGCATGGTGCGAAAGTTTACATAAATTAAACCATTTGTATTGTCATAACCGAATTTTCCATCCGTTTGTTCGCGACATCAATATTTTAACAATTAGAACCGGGGAACGGGCAATGAGTCTGTAATTCGATAAAACGAAAGGACCGGCTCATTGAGCCGGTCCTCCTGTCTGTCCCCGGGAAGGGATTGGTTATGTCAATTATTTGAAGCGGCGGTTGCCTTCAAGTGCAGGCTTTCCTTCGGCCACAGCCGCAACCTGCTTCTTTCCCTGCGAACGCTTCATGATATTGTAAGCGATCGGTGCCGCGCAATAAAGCGAGCAGAAGGTACCTACTATCACACCGAAGATCATTGCGAATGTGAATGAGCGGATAGTGTCGCCACCGAGGAAGAAGATGCAGAGGAGCACAAGCAGAGTGGAGAACGAAGTCATTACCGTACGGCTCAGTGTGGTATTGAGCGACTTGTTGAAGGTGATGAATCTGTCCTCCTTGGGATATACCTTCATCATCTCGCGCACACGGTCGAACACAACCACAGTATCGTTGATCTGATAACCGATGATGGTAAGCACGGCAGCGATGAAGCTCTGATCAATCTCCATGGAGAAGGGGAGGAATCCCCAGCATACCGAATAGAATCCGATGATGAGGAAAGCCGTGAGGCCGACAGCGCAGAGAGCGCCCACAGAGAAGGCGATCGTGCGGAACCGGAGCAGGATGTAGAGGAACATGCAGACAAGTGCAATTCCCACTGCCCAGAATGCATCGCGCTTCATATCGTCGGCCATGGAGGGACCCACCTTCTGAATCGATATGATACCGCGGCTCTCATCGGCCACTGCGAAGGCATTCTTGTCCATGGTCTTGCCATTGACGGTCAGCTCATCCTTGAGACCCTGATAGAGAAGATCGGAAATCTCGTTTTCGATACCCTCCGAATTGTCGTTGATCTTATAGTTGGTGGAGATACGCAGCTTGGAGGGGTTGTCGATATTGATTACGGCCACAGATACAGTCTTGTCGTTTGCTTTGGTCTGTAAGAGTTCAAGCAGGTTGTTCTGGACAGACTGACGGTCTACATCCTTATCGAACTGAACCACATAGTTGCGGCCTCCGGAGAAGTCGATACCCTGGTTCATTCCTCTGATGGCGAGCGACGCTATGCCCACAACGATGAGAAGCACCCATACGGCTGAGGCGGCCTTGGCCTGCCCGAGGAAGTTGAATTTACAGTTGTTGAGGAAGTTTCTGCTGATCGCGGTTGCGAATGTCATGCCTGAGTTGCGGCCGTTCTTGGTGATGAGGTCAAACGCGATACGGGTCAGGAACACAGCCGTAAAGAAGGAGCAGACAATACCTATGATGAGCGTCGTGGCAAAACCTTTGATCGGGCCGGAGCCGAAAAGCAGGAGAATCACGCCGGTGATGACCGAAGTGAGGTTGGAGTCGAAGATAGCAGAGAAGGCGTTGCTGTAACCTTCGGAAATAGCCTGACGCAGCTTCTTGCCGTTCTTTAATTCCTCCTTGGTGCGTTCGAAAATGAGCACATTGGCGTCGACGGCCATACCGAGCGAGAGCACGATACCGGCGATACCGGAGAGCGTGAGCACCGCCTGGAGCGATGCGAGAATACCGAATGTGAAGTAGAGGTTCAGGATCAGACCCACATTGGCCACCAGACCGGGGATCCAGCCATAATAAACCACCATCAGGACCATCAGCAGGAATATCGCCACCACGAAGGAGATGAATCCCATCTGGATGGCCTCGGCGCCGAGGCTCGGTCCGATCACGTTGTTGCTGACCACTTCCACCTTGGCCGACATCTTTCCGGACTTGAGCACGTTGGCGAGGTCATTGGCCTCCTCGGGAGTGAAGTTACCGGTGATCTGGGAGCTTCCGCCCGTGATCTCGTTGTTGACGTTCGGGAAAGAATAGACATTGTTGTCGAGGACAATGGCAATGGAGCGGCCGATGTTGTTGCGGGTGATGGAAGCCCATTCCTGCGCGCCGCGGTCATTCATCTTCATATTGACCATGTTGCCCTGCATGTTGTCGTAGTCGGACGATGCGGAGGTGACGGCATCTCCTTCGAGAGCTGCCTCACCCTTGAGAGCCACAAGCTCCCAGTAGGCTACGGTCTGGTCCTGACCGTTGGATTTCTTCACAACATTTCCCTTCTCGTCGGTGACGGGGAATTCCGCAGGCTTCACACTCCAGAGAAGAGTGAGATCGGCGGGAAGAGTCTTCCTGGCGAGTTCGGTGTTCATGATGGAGTCCACAAGATTGCGGTTGGCGGGAGTCACCATGCCGACAACGGGACTGCCGTTGCGCTGCGCGCCTCCGAGAAGAGCGATCACATTGGTATGGTTCACCGTATCCTGCTGTGCGTAAAGCTGCGCAAAGCGGGAAAGCTCACCGGCAATTTCATTGTAATTATACACCTCATAGAATTCGAGGTTGGCACTCGATTTGAGAAGTTCGGTCACACGCTCAGGCTCTTTCACTCCCGGGAGTTCCAGCAGAATCTGGCCCATCTTGTCCTGAAGCTTCTGGATGTTGGGAGCCACCACGCCGAACTGGTCGATACGGGTGCGGAAAATATTGAACGCGGCATCCACCTGGCTCTCCACCTGCTGCCTGAGGGCTTCTGTCACCTCGCCGTTGCTGGAAGAGCCCTTCAGCTTTCCGAGGAATTCACCCTCGCGGGTGAAAAGGCCGGCCATCACGCTGGGCTGGATATTGGCGGCTACCCTGTCGATATAGTCTCTTTCACTCGGCTTGGCGCCTTCAGCCTCCGCTTTCTTCATCGCGGAGTTGATCTGGTCAAGCTGTGCGTCGCCCGACGCATACTGACGGAGAATATCGGGCACAGAGATCTCGAGGACCACGTTCATTCCCCCCTTGAGGTCCAGACCGAGACCCACCTCCATCTTGCGGACCTGATTATAGGTATAGCCCAGATATACCTTTTCCTTGTCGATAGAATCGTTGAATTGTTTCAGACTTTGTTTGTAAACGTCATTCGTCTCATCGGTGGTTTTCGACATCTTGGCGGCATACTCCTTGGCCTCGTTCTCGTAGTGACGCGTCACGAACGAAAATGAGATGTAGAAGCCGCAGATCAAAACCAACAGAATGGCGATGGTGCTGATAAACCCTTTGTTCTGCATTTTGTTTTGATGTTATTTTGTTGTTTTTTATTTATTTTCCACAATTAAACCGAGCATACCATCCCATTTCCGGCAGACGGACACTCTTTCAGCTTGCAAATATACCGCTTTTTTTTGATGTTTCAGTAATAATACCTACAAATTTACACTTTAACGGGCTTTTTATGAATTATTTTTTTTATTTTTGGCGTTCATTTCTGAAATAACAGGGCCGTATGGCTCAAGATTCAACATGAAAATGAAAAGAACCAAAATAGCCTTGTCTGTGTTCATGGCCGCGCTGGTGTCATTGCTGGCAGGATGCGCCAACATCGGCAATCCGTCGGGCGGTCCGCGCGACGAGGACCCGCCGCGTCTGGTGTCGGCCAATCCGCCCCCGGGCTCACTCGGGGTGAACCGCACCAAGATGGTACTGCAGTTCGACGAACTCGTCAACGTCAAGGATGCGTTCTCAAAAGTCGTGGTGTCCCCCACCTCCAGGTCCGTGCCACGGGTGTCGTCGCTCGGACGCAAGGTCACGGTGGAATTCGACTCGCTCGCCCCTAACACCACATATACCGTGGACTTTGCCGACGCCATCGAGGACAACAACGAGGCGAACGCGCTTCAGGGCTTCACTTATACGTTCTCCACAGGCCAGACTCTTGATTCGCTCCGCATCTCCGGTCGCGTGCTGGGTGCACGTGACCTTGAGCCGGCCCAGGGAATGCTCGTGGGCGTCCACGCCAATCTCGCCGACTCAGCATTCACTACAGAACGACTTCTCCGCGTGGCCAAGACCGATGATCGCGGGCAGTTCACCATCCGCGGCCTCGCCCCGGGACAATACCGTGTGTTCGCCCTCGATGACAAGGACAACGACTACCGCTACGCCAATCAGGAGGAGGACATCGCCTTCTACGACATGGTGGTCTCCCCCACCACCGAGCCGGCCGTGGCCAACGACACTGTCTACGACAAGCTCACCGGCACTCCCGACACCGTTATACAGCGGCCCAGAACACGCTTCCTCCCAAACGATGTGATTCTATATCGGTTCAACTCCGAAAAACGTCCCCAGTATCTCACTAAGTACGAGCGTCTGGACTCCACCCGAGTTTTTATGAAATTCAACACCAGGGCCGAGTCTCTGCCTTGCATCTCGATTCTCGGCTATCCCAAAGGGACCACCCTCGGTGCTCTCGAGGCTTCGGAAAAGCTCGACTCTCTGGTCTACTGGCTTCGCCCTGAACTTGTGCGAGACGACTCCCTGACTATAGCCGCACGATACATGCGGACCGATTCCACGGGACAACTGAGGGAATTCTCCGACACACTCAAATTCTTCACCAAGAAACTACCGGTCAAGAAACATGGCCGCAAGGAGATAAAGATTTCCGCCACCGACTCCATCGCGCGCATCACCACAAGTTTCAGGGGTGCCGGCGGAGGCTCCAGTCAGGAGGTCTGGCTCCCCTTCCATTTCGAATCGGAGCATCCGATAGCCACTTTCGACACCACAAAGGTTTCGCTGAAGATTCTTGTAGACAGCACGTATCGGAGCGTCGCCACCGCACCGCGGGTGCTTCAGGCCGATTCGCTGTCACCGAGACACTTCCGCATAGAGTTCCCTTGGGAATATGAGCAGAAGTACAGAGTGGAGATCGACACCATGGCTGCCATAGACATTTACGGACGCCCTACGAGGCCTTTCTCACAGGAACTAAATGTGAGGCCGGCATCTGAATACTGCTCGCTTACACTCATGCTGTCGGGACTCGACCCGTCAATGCCGGCATTCGTGGAATTGCTCGGTTCCGGCGACAAACTGGAACGCACCGCCCTGGTGGAGAACGGACGCGCCTATTTCCCCTTCCTGAATCCGGGGAAATACTACGCCAGGATGATAGAAGACCGCAACGGCAACGGCAGATACGACACCGGAGACTACTCCACCCTGACACAGCCGGAAACAGCGTTTTATTATCCCAAGGCATTCAACATCAAGAAGAACTGGGACAAGGAAGAGACATGGGATGTCTACGGCACGGCAATTGACCAGCAGAAGCCGCGAGCCATCCTCAAGAACCGGCCCAAGCAAGGGAAGCACCGCAACCGCAACGAACAGAACAGCAGCGACGAAGAGGAGGAAGAGGACGGACTGTTCGACCCCACACGCAATCCCTTCGATCCCAACGACCGGGGAAGCCGCAACCGGGGAGCAACCCGCTACTGACGGCAACTCATCCATAGAGAAACTGAAAGAGCCCCCGCGTCGCGGAGGCTCTTTCTTATTGTCATGGCGGTGGGAAACCTTCATTTCTTGCATGTAGCCGCGATGAACTCGCGGTTCATGCGCGCGATGTTTGCAAGCTTGATGCTCTTGGGACACTCAGCGGCGCAGGCACCGGTGTTGGTGCAGTTGCCGAATCCGAGTTCGTCCATCTTGGCAACCATGGCCAGAGCGCGTCGGTCACGCTCCACAGCGCCCTGGGGAAGGCGGGAGAGCTGTGCGATCTTCGCGGAGACGAAAAGCATTGCCGAACCGTTCTTGCAGGCTGCCACACAGGCACCGCAACCGATACAGGTCGCAGAGTCCATAGCCACGTCGGCCACCTCTTTCGAGATGGGAGTGGCGTTGGCATCGGGAGCACCGCCGCAGTTGAACGACACATAACCGCCGGCCTGCTGAATCTTATCGAAAGCGTTACGGTCGACTGTAAGGTCGCGGATTACGGGGAATGCAGCCGAGCGCCACGGCTCGATGGTGATGGTGTCGCCATCGTTGAATTTACGCATGTGGAGCTGGCAGGTCGTGATGCCCTGTACGGGTCCGTGGGGATGACCGTTGATATAAAGCGAGCACATACCGCAGATACCTTCGCGGCAGTCATTATCAAATACTACAGGCTCCTCACCCTTCTCCACGAGCTGCTGGTTGAGCATATCGAGCATTTCGAGGAAAGAACTTCCTGTAGACACATTATCGACATGATAGTTGACGAAACGGCCTTTTTCTTTGGGACCGCGCTGACGCCAAATCTTCAAGTTTACCGAAATTGTATGTTCCATTGTTGTAATATCTTATAAGTTTGACGTTTACGATTACGATTTGTAGTTACGTGTCTGTACCTGGATTGCCTCGTATTTGAGGGGCTCTTTGAGGAGCACGGGCTTCTCGTTGTCGCCGGTATATTTCCAGCAGCTCACATACATATAGTCCTTATCGTTACGGGCAGCCTCACCGTCGGCAGTCTGATACTCCTCGCGGAAGTGTGCGCCGCATGATTCGTTACGGTTGAGGGCGTCGATAGCCATCATCTTGGCCATCACGAGGAAGTCTTCAAGACGGAGTGCCTTTTCGAGCTCGGTATTGAGGTCGTCGGCCGAACCTACGATGCGCAGGTCGCTGTAGAACTCCTTGCGTACCTCTTCGATTTCCTTGGTGGCTTTCACGAGGCTCTGGAGCGTACGGCCCATACCTACGAGGTTCCACATCACATGACCGAGACGCTTGTGGATTTCGTCGGGCGACTTGGTTCCCTTGATGTTCATCAGCTTCTCGATACGAGCCTTGACATCAGCCTCTGCCTTCGCGAACTCGGGAGTGTTGGTCTTGAAGTGGGGCACCTTAATCTGGTCGCTGAGATAATTCTGAAGCGTGTAGGGAAGCACGAAGTAACCGTCGGCAAGACCCTGCATGAGCGCCGATGCACCCAGACGGTTGGCACCGTGATCAGAGAAGTTGCACTCGCCGATGGCGAAAAGACCCTTGATTGAGGTCTGCAGCTCGTAGTCAACCCAGATACCGCCCATGGTATAGTGGCTGGCGGGGAATATCTGCATCGGGGTCTCGTAGGGGTTGTCATCGGAAATCATCTGGTACATGTCGAAGAGGTTGCCGTAGCGGTCACGCACTACATCGGCACCCAGACGCTCGATGGCATATTTGAAGTCGAGATATACGGCATTGCCCGTACCTACACCGTAGCCGGCGTCGCAACGCTCCTTGGCCGCACGCGAAGCGATGTCACGGGGGCAAAGGTTACCGAATGCGGGATAGCGGCGTTCGAGGTAGAAGTCGCGGTCCTCGTCGGGGATGTCGGTGGGTTTGAGTTTGCCTGCGCGGATAGCCTCGGCATCCTCTTTCTTCTTGGGCACCCAGATACGGCCGTCGTTACGAAGCGACTCCGACATAAGTGTCAGCTTCGACTGGTCTTCGCCGTGCACGGGGATACATGTGGGGTGAATCTGAGTGAAAGCGAGGTTGGAGAGGTAGGCGCCCTTCTTGAATGCCTGGATTGCGGCCGAG
>OFGM01000644.1_pt1 | contig 29173 bp, 17 predicted proteins | sample 1521741 | NCBI WGS metagenome assembly OFGM01 (sample SAMEA3504079, study PRJEB24116) | mouse gut metagenome | biome: mouse gut; feature: mouse-associated habitat; material: faeces | place: Denmark | collected 2011
ACCCCGGTGCAGCCGACAACCGATTGATTGCCGACTGTCGTCACCGGCTGCACCGGGGGGCAGCCCTACAGGATGCTGTGTCTATTTACGGCATATCTATCATGCGTAATGCAAACTGTTAATAATCGATAACCCCGATTGCTGTGTATCACGTCCATTTCAACATAGGAAGCAATCTCGGCGACCGCGAGGAAAATATAAGGCGGGCTGTCGCATCACTGCGTCAGCTCGCCTGTATTTCCGCATCAATACGTGTCTCCGCCCCCGTAGTCTCCCCTCCCTGGGGCTTCGAATCACCCAACGATTTCATCAACGTAGGCATGAGCCTCGACACCGACCTCCCCCCTGAAACCCTCCTCGAAGCCACACAACGCATAGAGTACTCCATCTCCACAGCCTCTCACCGCGACGCCACAGGCGCTTACATTGACCGCCCGATTGACATAGACATAATAGCCTGCGCCACAACAGGAAATGACGGCACACTGCATAACCTTATAGAAATCACAACTGAAAAACTGACACTTCCCCATCCCCGCGCCCTCCAACGCGACTTCGTCATGCAACCCCTCCGCGCAATTGACGCCAGGCTCTACAATCTCTTGACTCAACATCATGATGCGCATGCAATTACTGAAAAATTATAGAAAAAAGAATGCAATTTTGAAGAAAGACTTGTTGTAATTAATAAAATTTGTATCTTTGCAAATGATATGACCTCCCACGCTTCCCATAGACCAGCGCACCCGGGGAGGTCTTCGATTTTATAATACCATGTCTCTAAATATTTACAGTAAAAAGCCAATCAGTTTATCCGAGCAGATAGATAGGCTTGAAAGCAAGGGGTTGAATTTCGAAAATAAAAAGGAGGCGGAGAAATTCCTCTCTGACGTAAGTTACTATAGACTCCGGGCATATACTTATCCGTTTCAGAACAATAATGATGGCGGTGAACATCTGTTTGTGGATGATGACATCTATTTTTCTGAAATCGTTGAGTTATATAAATTTGACCGAGACTTACGAGCGTTGATATTCAACGCAATAGCAAGAATAGAAGTCTCAGTTCGCGCGCGTATGGTACAGATTTATTCAGAGAGTACCGGCAACGGGCATTGGTTTCTTGATAAAGAACTGTTCAGGTGTGGATTTGACAGGCTCGTAGACGATATAGCTGCTGATGTAAACCGAAGTAGTGAAGAATTTATCAAGCATTACAATCATAAATATGATGGCCCCGAACTGCCACCTTGTTGGATGTCTCTTGAAGTTGTGTCATTCGGAACGCTTAGTCGTCTTTACCAGTCATTGAAAAAAGATGAAAACAAAAAGCATTTAGCTCAGTCGTATGGGATTGCAGATATAAATGTATTTGAAAATTGGCTTCACGCAATTTCCAATTTACGCAATTGTTGTGCCCATCATAGCCGAATATGGAATCGACGTTTTATGGTGAATATGGTATTGCCATATAACACTTCACGTCAGTTTCTCTGTAAGGAGTCGGTGGAGGGAATCAAGAGGAACAAACTTTTTCCTTTACTTTTAGCTATTAAATTTTTATTGGATTCAATCGACAATTCCAATAATTTTAAGGAAACTCTATCATCGTTGCTTGAAAGGGATGTGCATCTGCTTTCACTTCGGGATATGGGGTTTCCATCAAGATGGGAACTTCTTCCCGTCTGGCAATGACATATACGGTTACTTTGTGCCGCGAAGGAGGAAGCGGGTTATGAGGGCTGTAAGGAAGCCTATGCCGATGATTACGGCAGCTACGACAGCTATGTCGCTTGCCGCGACGCTTACGGGGTAGGCATCGATGGAAAGCTGCGACGGGTCGTCGGCCCCGAGTTTGATAAATCCGAAGCATTGCTGCAGCAGCGACAGCGCCACGCCGAAAATTATCCCGACAATGCCTCCAATTGTGGTAATCAGCATGCTCAGCCACCCGTATATGCCCGCAATCGTGCCTGAGGTGGCCCCCAATGAGGCTAAGATGGCGCTGTTGCCACGCTTTTCAATAATCATGATTGACATTATGGCGAGAACGTTGAACGTGGCCACGACGAGGATAAATGTCAGCATCACGAGCGTTATCCATTTCTCCACGTTGATCATGCGGAATGCATCGTGCTGCTGCTCCATGCGGTCGGCCACTTTGTATGACGGGCCGATGAGTTTGGAGAGCCTGTCGCGCAGACGGCTTATATCGGTGCCCGTAGTAGCGTCTATCTCGATTGCCGACGCTTCGGTGGTATAGCCCAAGAGATTGCGCGCGAACTGCAGCGGCACGAACAGATACTCATTGTCAAATTCATTCTGGTCGATACGGTATACTGCCGTGATGACTACCGAATCGCAGCGGAACGCCGCTAACGGATTGGCCGGATTAACGCGTGAATGGCGTCGCGGCTCGTATATCCTGACATCGACGGGTATTGAAGGGAACGCACGCAGCGTATTGGCCACGCCTACCGACGAGATTACGGTGTTGGGCAGCTCCTCGTCATCATATACGAGCATCGGAGTGCCGTCGATAGTTACCTCGGGGAGCGAACGTGCCGTTATCCCCTCAGGGGCGATTCCGCATATCACCAAAGGAGCCTGACGGTCGCCCGCTACGGCGAAAGCGCGTTCGGTTATCGTCGGGGCAGCGCTCGCCACCCCCTCCGCAGCGGCTATAACCGATGTAAGGGAGTCGGCATCGGGTATTGTCTTACCCTCCACAGGTGTCACCACAAGCGGCGCGCTGAACCGTGATATTTTCTGTGCCGTGAAATCATAGAACCCGTTGAACACCGACAGCACTATCACCATCGCCGTAGCGGCAATAGCTACCCCTGCCATCGAAATATACGACAGCACATTGACAGCGGCGTGGCTCTTGCGTGAAAACAGATAGCGCAACGCAATGCGTATGGATAATGACCGGCGGCTCAAAACGTATATAAAATAATTTTGCAGAGTAATTACCCTGCAAAATTATCAATTTACAATGAATTATAAAAATAAGTCGCTTATAAAAGGAACCTACGTGTCGGACAAGTCAGACCGGTCAGAGCCGTCCTACGTGCCCGATTCCGTCACTTGAGCAGCACCTTTCCGGCTTTACCCTCAGCCACTGCGATATACATGCCGGCCGACGGTGCCTCTACGGTAATGCCTGAAGCCAATCTGGCTCCCTGAACCGTGTAAAGCGTGATTTCAGTGCTGTCTGTCGCACTTACGCGCAATCCGTCTGTCACAAACCGTGCTCCGTCGCTGTCGGCTTCAATGCCTTCGATACCGCTGTCCTTGACCTGACGCACCGTAATGGTATATACAGAGTGGCCGTCGGTAGGCGTGACAGTTGTCTCGCGTTCCGGTGTCCCGTCAGGAAGCGGGTCACATTCAATGGCAAGATTGTCGACGGTCATGCCGTTGGGTTCGTTTGTGACGCGGCACCAGTCAGCTCCTGTCTCGACAGGGCTTTTGTAGCCTAAGAACGAGAATAGGGAGAATTCTTTTTTGCCTCCTTTTGCGTTGAATGTCAGCACGGGTTCGTCGCCGGTGGCCGAAGCCATTACCGAGTGGCTTACCGAGGGCACTGCAAGAAGTGACGTATGGTTGCGGCCTGCAGGGAAATAGGTGCTTACATCTACCCAGCTATTGTCTTTGTACATGTAGGCGGTGTTATGTTCACCCCGGAAATCGGCCATATAGATTGATACGTCGGTATCTTCATAAAGGTCGGTGAAGCCGTCGATTACGATGAAAAACTCATCGTCGACGACAGGAAGCTCGGGGAACGGGAACCATGTGCCCACCGAAGCGTCGCTCGATGCGTCAAGGTCGCTTATCTGCCACCACCACGAGTCAAGGCACTCCCCCGGAAGGCCGTTTTCACTCGTATAGATATGCACACCGATGTTAGTTATCTGGTCGGCGAGCTGTTCGGCCTTGGCTGTGGCGAAATATACATTGACGCCACTTACCATCAACGGGGTCGTAGGCTTGGAAAATTTTTCGGCAAACTTGGTCATTTTCATCCTGTTGTTGCCGGGGAATGTACCCATTCCCTCAAGGTCGAATGTCGTGGCGAAGTCTCCGCTGCGGAAGTTTGTGATACTGCCTGAATACTCGGCGCTTACAGTTTCGGTGACTTTCGATGTGCCATGTTGGTTCGAGACAGTATGCTCGATGTCCCACTTGTGTAGGTATTCGAATGACTTGCTGACTTCCGCGCCCTCTTTCTCTTCCGAAGTGACCAAAGCGCCGGTGTTGTCATTGTATTTTATGAACTTCCACGAATGCTCCGTCGGATAACCCTCCGATGCGTCGGTAAACGTGACATCGGCCAAAGGCGCTACCATCGGGCAAAGCGTTGACAGGTATCTGAATCCGTCGGAAATCGACATGCGTGCCGTAGGTTCGTAGCCGGTCACAGTCACAAATGCCGGAAGTGTCGCCGTAGAGCGCTGTCCGGCTCCGTCGGTCACCGTCAGACTCACGTCATACGCCCCGTCGAGAGTATAGTACACGGTGGGATTCTTTTCGGTCGAGGTGGAGGGTGTAGCCCCGGGGAACGACCATTCCCACGACGTGATGCCGTCGCCTGTCGATGTGTCGACAAAATCGATTGTCTCTCCGGTAGCGACATTTATGCCGTCGACTGTTCCGGGGGCTGTGACGGCGATTCCGTCGATGTAGAAATAGCCCATGTAGCCGCCGGTCTTGAAACTCTCGTCATTCGCTCCCCAGCTGTAGGTGAAACGCAGCCTGACCGTCTTGCCGGCATATTTCGCCAATGAGGTTTCAATCGCGTGCCAGTGCGCGGCCTTGTCGCCGGTGCCGTCCTTGCTGTTCCATATTTCGGTGATGTCATTCTCGAAATCATCGGCCGATACGCTTATTATCAGGCGGCAGTAATCATCATAATTGATGGAATAGTAGATTTGTGCGCGCAGCATCGCCTCGTCGGGCACCTCGAAAGGTGCTGATGTGGCCGATGATATTTCACGGTTGTACGCGCGGTAATCGCCCTCTACATAGAGCGAGCGGGCGTTTCCCGCGTCACTGTATGTGCTTGTCGGTTTTTTCAGGCTCCAAACGGTCTTTGTAGTCGGGTCGGTGCACCAACCTTCGGGGAGCGTGGCCGAAGTCTCGAAATCCTCGTCCCATACGGTTTGTTCCACGCCGGCGCCGCGTATCGTGAACGACGCCTGCAGATTGCTTTCTGATTGCGGCACTGCCACACTCCTGCGGGCATTTACCTTTATTGACGGTTTTTCAACAATGCATCCGTCGGCATTACCGGCCACACGAATTTCGGGATATTGCGACATCGCACACAATGCGGCCAATGCCACAGGTACTCCGAGGATTAATCTCTTTCTGTCTTTCATATTCTATGTGTAATTGGTTTGATTGACGCTTTATGACCGGACTCCGGCTTCAAAAGCCTTCGCCCGGTCATAGCGAATGTGAATGTGATTATTTATTTGATAAACTTGAATGTGTCTGCTCCGATGCGTACCACATACACGCCGTGTACAAGATTAGACAGCGATACACGTCCGTCGGACACTGTCGCCAGCACGAGTTTGCCGTCAATGCCGTATATCTCAACCGACGCTCCTTCCGGCGTAATCAATGTCTCTCCGGCCATGTCGTATGCCATGCCGTTGTTGCCTGTGCCGACATTCTCTACGCCGGTCACGTTTTTGGCGGTCAGCTTGACGTCCTGAACATAAACCTGCGGCAACATGCCGTCGCCGGGATTATGTTGAAATCCGATATAATATGTATGATATTTGCCGACATTGAACTCATCGGTATATTTCGTCATCATGGCTCCGTCCAAAGTTTTGTTTGAGATGACAGTCGTTTCAGGAACGTCCTCGTCAAGTGCATTGGCTTCGGTTTCGTCAGGATTGACAGATGTAGTTGTATTGGTGGCGAGGAAAACAGTCAAACCGGAGGGATAACGCCCGCTTGACAGGCATGCATAATATTCCAGCTCGTAATTGCCTTCGTATAGTTTGAATTTGGGGGTGAACACAATGGCTTTGTAATATGATGATTCGATGCGTTTGTTGCTGTTGCTGTAGCTCCATGCTCTGGTTATTGTCTCGTCCTGATATGAAGTCCACAAATCAAAGAAATCGGCGTTTGAGAAATCAAAACTGTATGTCTCGCCGTTGCCGAGCGTTATAGCGTCGCCAAGCACTATCTTACCGGTTGCAGCCGCATCGCTCTCCTCGGCGCCGCGTACCACTGTTATCTCGTAATAATACGCTCCGAGCGACAGACCTTCTATGGTGTCGTCTACGACAGGGCTGCCTTCGGCCCCTTCGGCTATGACCGCTTCGTCGGGCATACGTACCACCTTGTACGTCACTTCGCCGATATAGCCGCCGTTAGCGCCGCCGGTGGCGGGGTCAAGGGCATCGAAGCTGACGGTGACCGATGCGCCGTCTTCAGCAAGCTCGGCTTTCGCATTTTCCACTGCTTTCAGGTCGTCGGGTCCAATCCATACGGTGGCTTCATTGGAGGCTTCCGATGCGTTTTCGCCTATGTAGGTAAGCACGGTATACGTGTGGTTACCGGCTGTCAGGGCGGCATCATTGTCGGTGTAAGTCTCCTTGTCGCCGGCAATTGGATTATCTTTTGTGTAGATTACCACTCCGTCGCGAAGCAGCTCGGCTTTGGTGATTTCGGCAAGTTCGCCGCCGGCGTTGGTGAGCGTCGGGTTGGTCCATGCCACGAGTGCCTCAAGCTGTGCGCCGGCGTCGGGGGTGACAGTGAGGTCGCCGACAGCGGCAGGCACTTCGACTATTTCTTCAAGCGATATGTTGTCCAGATAGATATAGGCGGTGCTCGTCTGTCCGTACACGTGGAAACCGATGTTGTAATCGTTGTCCTCAGTTACTTTGATGATGATCGAACGGGTCTTTTCATCGGTAGCCGATGAAAGGTTTGACACAGTGGCATTCTCTTCGTTGAGCACCGTCTGGGCTTCGGCAGTAGGTTCGGTACCTATTGTCACGAATAGGTCTTTGTAGTTGGCTTCGCCCACTGTCGATATCCAGGCGTCGTAGTTCAGACGGTACACTTTGCCGGCCTCAAGGCTGATTTTCGGTGTGATTGTCCATGCGTCGGCCGACGTGTCGCCGTAGCGTCCGCCGTTGTAGTAGCGGATACTGTAGCTGTAGTATGTCCATTTGCTTGTCAGGCCGCTGCCACCGTTGAATGTCGTGAAGAAGCTGAACGCGTTTTTGTCGTCAAATCCTTGCTTGTAGGGCACTGTAGCCACGCCTGCCACTGTCACATCGTTTGATGTTTTTGCCGAGCCTGTTGAGCCGTTGTAAATGGTGCTCACGCGGTATGTGTATATGTTGAATGGCTCGGCTGTCGTGTCGATATACGGCAGCGCACCGTTGTATGCGGCATCGATGACGGTATAGGAGTAGCCGCTTGACAGTTTTCTTTCAATCTTGAATGCCACGTCGGCGGGATTGACGTAAGCGCCGTTGCTACCTTCGGGTATCGCGAAGTCGAGCATAACGTTGTTGTCGCCATTGACCGACGCTGTCACCGTGCCGAGCGCTTTCAGCGAGCTGTCCGGACCGATCCACGGGCTCTTGACCGAAACGGCCGGCGATGTACCCTCGCCGGCGTAAACTACCACTTCGTAGTAGTTTACGCCTCTCGACTCAACAGCCTCGTCGGTAAATGATATTTCCGCTCCGGGTGTCAGGTATTTGCTGTCGGTAAGTGTATAAATTAACTCTGTCTTGTAAGAGGTGGTGCCGCGGTAAACTTCTATCTTTGAAATCTCGCTCAGTCCGTTACCCATGTCGGTAGTGGCGGGGTTGGTCCATGTCAGTATGGCGCTCATGGCTCCGTTTTCGGCGGCTGTGGCGGTAAGGCCTGTGACGGCGTTGGGCGCTTCAACTACTTCAATGACTTTGATATTGTCAAGATACAAGTTGTTTGATGTTGTGAGTTCCTCTTTGTCGACAAATCCTAAGTAGTAGGTGCCTGTGGTTGGCACAGAAAATTTGAGGGCCTTGGTTAGTTTTGAGGAACTGGTGGTCGTTATAGTTTCATGTATCAGGAAATCCTGATTGCTGATGTCTATTTCGTCCTTATTATTGGTGGTTTCGAGATAGACGTATAGTTCGTGCGTGCCGCTATTCCATGTTTCAAACGACAGCTGATATATTTTCTCAGACTCCAAACTTATTCCCGGTGTGATAGCCCATGCTTCAACATCGGTGTAACGGTAATCCCAAAATTGGAGATACCCGGATCTGTATTCCCAGTCCTTTGTTCCGCTGCCGTTGTGGAATATCGTGAAATCGTTAATGCTTGATGCGCTTGAAAATTGCTGCTCATAAACAGTCTGAGCACTCATTTGAGTTAATACTCCAAGAGAGATTAACAGTAAAAACAGGAGCTTTCTCATAAATTTTTATCGTATTTGGTTAAATTGTCAGATGCACTGTGTCGATACTCCACGGTAGAGATTGTAAAATTACTAAAAAAATATAATCTTACAATGCATTTTGTCAAAAAAAGTCAAATATTAAAATCAAATTTATATAAAAGAAATGCGGACGCTGCTCTTTTTGCAACGTCCGCACGGATATGTCCTCTTATTGATGTATTACTTCTTGAGCAGGTTGTCGATGCGCTCGATATAGTCGAGGGAGTCGTCGAGGTGGAATGCCAGTTCGGGAGTCTTGCGTAGCTGGAAACGAACTTTTTGCGCCAGTTCGTAGCGTATGGTCTTGGTGGAGTTGTTGATGTTGTTGAGGATTTCCTCTCCCTTTTCCGAGGGAAATACCGACAGATAGACTCTTGCGAGGCTCAGGTCGGGAGTCACGCGTACGTTGCTTACCGATACGATTACGCCGTGGGTTTTCGATGTCTGCCGGCGGAATATCTCGCTCAGTTCCTTCTGGAGAAGGCGGGCTATTTTGGCTTGTCTTGTTGTTTCCATATTGTTTTGTTTTTTTATAGTTGGAACTCTATCAGAAATTCAACGCCTGAGAGCTTCCGATAGTTTTGCCGCCGCCACCCCTTGAATTCGGTACACGCGCCAATAGGCTGCTGCGGCATTGGAGAGATACAAATTTACGAAATTAGAATTTACTGCAAAAAAAAATTACTCGTCGTCTCGACGAATAATCTTCTTACCTTAAATCTAATACCATGAAAAACTGATGCAAAGGTATAACTTTTATGTTATAAAACATAATTTTTCAAATAAAAAATCCTATATTTAACATATATTAGCAATTAATACGCCTAAATAATCCATAATAAACAAATTTTCACTTAAATCATTACTCATCTTGCAATATCTCACTTCGGTTGTAGGGCTGCTCCCCGGAGCAGCCGCCAAACTCTACAACACTGTCCCCATATTCTCAGGTATTTTTTTATCAACAAAAGCACAAGAGCACAAAAGTAGTGTGCGCTGTCTTTTGTTCTCTTGTGCTCCTGTTTAAATAATAAAAACAAAAGCACAGGAGCACAAAAATATTATATTGTGCTCCTGTGGAGGCTTTTGTCCTGTTGTTTAAATATAAAAATCTCTTGTCCTGTTGTTGAATGAGGGGGTTATTTCAGCAGGTCGGGGCGGAGGCGGCGTGTGCGCTCTACGGCCTGCTCGTGGCGCCATTCGCTGATGCGGGCTTCGTGGCCCGAGAGGAGGATGTCGGGCACGCGCCAGCCTTTGTAGTCGGCCGGACGGGTGTAGACGGGCGGGGCAAGCAGATTGTCCTGAAATGAGTCGCTCAGCGCGCTTTGTTCGTCGCCTATGGCACCCGGTATGAGGCGTACGATGGCGTCGGAGATGATGATGGCGGGAAGTTCGCCACCCGTCAGCACGTAGTCGCCGACCGAAATCTCGCGGGTGATGAGATGCTCGCGTATACGGTAGTCGATACCCTTGTAGTGGCCGCAAAGTATGATTATATTTTCGAGCATGGACATCGAGTTGGCCATCGGCTGGTCGAAAAGCTCGCCGTCGGGCGAAGTGAAAATCACCTCGTCGTAGTCGCGTTCGGCCTTAAGAGCCGCGATGCAGCGGTCAATCGGCTCGATCTGCATCACCATGCCCGCCTCGCCGCCGAAAGGATAGTCGTCGACCTTGCGGTGCTTGTTGGTGGAATAGTCGCGCAGATTGTGAATGCCGAATTCCACCAATCCTTTCTGTTGTGCACGTTTCAATATCGAGCATCCCAGCGGCGACTCAAACATCTCAGGAAGTACAGTAAGTATATCGATACGCATATTCGTTCAGTTTAAAAATTGTGTTACAGTATCGCCGTGACTTCTTTGAAGGCGTAGCGGGAGAGGGTGTTGTCGGGGCGGAGGAGGGTGAGGGTGCCGTCGGGTGCTACGTCGGCTATGCGGGCGGTGAAGTCGCCGGCGGCATCGCGGTAGGGGTGGTAGCCGTCGCGGCGCCATAGACGTGACATATAGTCGGATTCGGTCAGGTCGCCGCCGGCGCGGTCTTCGGCTTCGACGAGTGATATGATGTCGGAGCATACTTCGCGGAGCATGCTGTCGAGCGGGTAGGTGAGGCCGGTCAGCTGCGTCAGCGACACGGGGTTGGGGGCGTCGGAGTAAAATGCTTTCTGGTTGATGTTGATGCCTGCGCCGATTACGGTGCGCTCGATGCGCCCGGCGGTCAGCACGTGTTCGATAAGTATGCCGCATATCTTGCGGTCGCCTACGTAGATGTCGTTGGGCCACTTGATTGACGCCTCCATGCCGTCGGGCAGGTATCGGTCGAGCCAGCGCACTATGGCGAGCGATACGGCGCGCGATATTGCCATCTGCCTGACCGGAGGTATGCCGGCGGGTCGCGCTAAGATGGAGAAGGTCAGGTTGGCGTCAGGTTCCGACTCCCACGTGTTGCCGCGCTGTCCACGTCCGGCCGACTGACGGCGCGCGGCGATGACAGTGCCGTGGGGCGTGTCGGTCATTCCGCGCAGATACGTATTGGTCGAAGCGGTTTCGTCAAGTTCGATGATATTCATAAAATTTTTAAATTTCGATTACCGCGGTTAAAAACCGCGGCTACTACGTGGCGAGCTGCATATAGTAGACGCGGTTTTTAACCGCGTACATGAGCGTTCCTGAATTAACGGCTGCTCCCCGGAGCAGCCCTACAGTGAGGATATTTTTGCCGGCAATTCAGTCCTCTACAGTCAGGGTGCGCGAGCCGTCGTCGTTGACCTTGACGGTTACCTTTACGGTGTCGTCGGGGAGGATGTCGTCGATGCGTTCGGGCCATTCGATGAGGCAGAGAGCGCCCGAGTCGAAATAGTCTTCGACACCGAGGTCGAGAGCCTCCTCCACGCTTTCGAGGCGGTAGAGGTCGAAGTGGTAGATGAGTTCGGCGGTGGTGTCGGAGCGGTATTCGTTGACGATGGCGAAGGAGGGGGAGCCGGTGGCGTCATCCTCCACGCCGAGCGCACGCGACAGCGCGTTGATGAAAGTGGTCTTTCCGGCGCCCATTTCGCCGTAGAATGCAAATACGGTGCGGTCGCCCATCAGTGAGATGAACTCGCGGGCGGCTTCGTCGATGTTGTCGAGCGATGAGATAGTTATTGTTTTCATTGTCAGAGATGTTTAGAGTGAATAGTATAGCTATGATAGCTATTGTAGCGGATTAGATTGGATTTATTTCGGCGACAGCGTTATCAGCGGCACGAGCATCTCCTCCATGGAGATGCCGCCGTGCTGGAACGTGCCGGTGTAGTATTGCACGTAGTAGTTGTAGTTGTTGGGGTAGGCGAAAAAGTCGCGTTTGCCCGCGAAGATGTAGGTCGACGACACGTTGGGCGAGGGGAGGCCGTAGCGGTCGGGACGCTTGATTTCGTACACCTGCTTTGGGTTGTAGTCAAGGTTTTTGCCTACCTTGTAGCGCAGGTTGGTGTTGGTGTTCTTGTCGCCGATTACTTTTATGGGATTCTCGACGCGTATGGTGCCGTGGTCGGTGGTAAGCACTATCTTGTAACCCTTTGAGGCGATGAGACGGAACAGGTCGATGATGTTGGAGTGGCGGAACCATGACTCGGTGATGGAGCGGTAGGCCGCGTTGTTGGAGGCAAGTTCGCGTATCATCTTCGACTCCGTGCGGGCATGCGACAGCATGTCGATGAAGTTGACCACCACGACATTGAGGTCGTTGACAAGCAGATTGTTGAAATCGCGTATGAGGCGCTCGCACGCCGACGAGTCGTTGAGCTTGTTGTAGGAAAAACGGCACTGGCGGCGGAAGCGCTCGAACTGCGTGGCGATGAGCGGCGCCTCGTTGAGGTTCTTACCCTCCTCTTCCTCCTCGTCGACCCACAGGTCGGGAAACAGCTTCGCAATCTGTATGGGCATAAGTCCGGAGAAGATGGCGTTGCGCGCGTATTGCGTGGCAGTGGGCAGTATCGAAGTATAGAGGCTCTCCTCAAACGTGAACGTGTCGGCCAGCAACGGCTTTACCATCTGCCACTGGTCGAGGCGGAAATTGTCGACGAGCACAAAGAACACCTTCTCCCCCTTGTCGAGCATCGGGAAAATGCTTTTGCGGAATATGGTGTCGGACATCGTCGGACGGTCGTCGCCCGACAGCCAGTCCTCGTAGTTGCGTTTGACGAATTTGTAGAACTCCGTGTTGGCCTCCTCCCGCTGCATCTCGAGCATGGTATCCATCGCGGTATCGGCCGCGGCGAGCTTCATCTCCCAGAATGTCAGTTTCTCGTATAGGCGCATCCAGTCGTCGAGGGTCGCGGCCTGCGATATCATCGACGAGATGTTGGCGAACTCCTGGCGGTAGTCGGTCGAAGCCTGCTCCGATACGAGGCGCTCCGAATGGAGGTTCTTTTTGATTGAAAGAAGTATCTGGTTGGGGTTGACCGGCTTGATGAGGTAGTCGGCTATGTTGTTGCCCACGGCCTGGTCCATGATGTTCTCCTCCTCGCTTTTGGTAATCATGATTACGGGAGTGGTCGGAGCCGACTGCTTGATGCGCTGCAGCGTCTCCAGACCCGTCAGACCGGGCATGTTCTCGTCAAGGATAATGAGGTCGAAATGTTCGCTTTGGGCGAGTTCGAGGGCGTCGCGGCCGTTGTTGACCGTGACGAGGTCGTAGCCCTTGGCTTTGAGGAACATGATATGGGGCTTGAGGAGGTCAATCTCATCGTCGGCCCAAAGTATTCGGTTTGCGCTCATTGACGTTATCGTGGTTAGAGGTTGGAGTAAAAGTTGAGTTTAATCGAGGAGAGGGTCATCGTCGCCTTCCGATCCCGCGGGATATTCCGGAAGAGCCGGCTTCGGAGCGGGCGCGGGCGCGGGAGGCGTGGGGGTAGCCGGGATTGCCACAGGGGCAGCCGGGGTGGTCGGTGCCGGCGCAGGCTGAGGTTGCGGTGTCGGCTGAGTCTGCGGAGCGGGCGCCGTCGTAGCCGGCTCGACCGCATTCGCGGCCGGCGGCTCGCTCTCAGTCGGACTCGTCGGACCTGTCTGACCGGTCGGACTCGTCGGAGCACTCTGAGAACTCTGAGAACTCTGAGTGCTGTGCTCTGCTTGCTCTTGCTTCTGCTCAGGCTCGCTTTCGCTATCTTCTACTATGCCATCCGATGGCCCGAAGAATTCGGGCGGAAGCACACGTTCCTCGGTGTCGCGGTAGGTCTTGTCCTCGACATAGCGGAAATAGTCTTCGAAAGAACCGCCACTCTTAAGCAGCATGTCGAAGTTTTTGGCGCTTATCACTACGGGACGCACCTCCGACGGCAGCTGCAGCGCGGCGTCGGCCTGTAGGACGCTGCGGTAGTGGTTGATTTCGGCCACATTGGCAAACGGCTTGATAATCAGCAGTCCGAGACGCCCGAAATTCATCTGCTCGAGGTCGAAATCCTTGACTACAAACGAGGTGAAATTATGTCGCGCTATGTCGTAGAGCAACTGGTTAGGAGCCACCTTGTCGGTGGGGTAGAGGAGTATGAAAAGCTGTTCGTCGTCGGGGTTGAGGTCAAATTCGAGAGGATTGTCGGCGTCGGGTGCGGCGGATTCGTCGCCGAGGCGCGTCTCCCACAGCATGCCGCGCATGTTGGCGCTTCCAGAGTTGAGTTTCCGGCCGACGTCGAGTCCTTTCACGTAGGCTGCGGCGTAGGGTGTGAGGTCGGTGTCGGGATAGCGTTGCAGCATCTCGGTCAGAGCCTCCTTGAACTGCTCGGGCTTGTTCTCCGTAACGTAGGCCAATGCGTTGATAAACATGAATTTCGGCATCAGTTTGCTCATGGGAAAATCGCGGCTCATCTCATCGTAGGCGCGGTGCACGGCAGCGTTGTCGTTGTCGATATACGCCTGATATGCAGCTTCGTACAGCTCGTCTTGACGGGCATCCATCAGCCGCAGGTTCTCTATGTAGCGCGGGTCGCGCATGGCGCGTCCGTAGGGGGAGTCGGCAAAGTCGTTGACTATCAGATTGCGCCACTTCTCGGCCTCGGCCATATTGCCTTCGCGCACAGCCATCAGATAGAGGTTGTAGTAGGTGTCGAGACGGTACACATTGTCGGGGTAACGGGTGAGCAGCCTGTCAAACTCCGTGCGCGCGGCGGGGAAATCCTCCAGCTTGTCTTTCAGTATGATACCCATGTTGTACAGGCCCTCCTGTATGACATCGTTGGCTACCATGCGCTCCTGGTCGTTCTTGGGTATCTGGCTGAGGTAATATTCCACGTAGTGCGGGTCGTTCTTGCGTTCGCCGGCATCGGGGTCCTCCCCCTCGCCGGTGTTCTCCCCGCCTTCGTCGGGCGATACTTCCTCATCATCCTCATTGTCGGCGCTGTCGGCCGATTCAAACGCGTACGACGCCTTGTTGCGGCGGCGCCAGTCGTCCTCGAGCTTTCGCGAGCCCCAGCGGCGCTGGAAGTCGGTCTTGCCGGCGGTCACGGTCGACGGGTTGTAGAAATACCATGAATTGTCGCTGTTCATGGTGAATGTGGTGGGCGACGACGCGTTGCCGCCGAACGGGTCGCCCTGTGCGGCCTGGTTGGCGCGCATCTCCTCGCGGCGTGCCTGCTCGGCTTCCTCGGCCTCCTTCTTCTTGAGTTCGGCGATGAGGCGTTCGGCCGCGGCGGTCTGCTCCTCGGGCGTCATGTACGACAGCCGCAGCAGCGAGTCCTGCAGGGTTACGTTCTGCGCGTAGACGGCGAGTTCGTCGAGATTGTCGGAGCGGCGTTTCAGCGCCTTGTAGTCGGGGTAGGTGTCGGGCACCTGCGGCAATGCCTCCGAGTAGCACGGCTGCGCCTTGACGTAGTCACCGAGGTCGTAGTACAGTCCTCCGAGCGTAAGCAGCGTCATAGCCTTGTCGATGCCGTTGCGGGTCGAGCTTTTGGCGGCCTCCTCGTAGTTGGCGATGGCCTGTGTGGTGTCGCGGCGCGAAAGGTAGAGGTTGCCGATGGCGTAATATATCTGGTCGAGATAGTCCTTGTTGCGGTCGTAGCGGGTCATACGGCGCAATGCCTTGACCTCGGATGTGATGTCCTCCCCCTCGAACACCTCGCTCTGCTTGATGCGGGCGTTGAATTTCGTGCGGTAGGTTGCCGATGCCGACGACCCCGCCTTGTCGAATGCCTTGTAGGCAAGCTGTTTCTCCCCCGCAAGCGTGTAGAGCTGTCCGAGCAGGAAGTTGAGGCGTGTTTTCTGCGCGCCTCCGGAGGCCGCAACCGCCTCCACGAGGTATGGTATTGCCTCTTTCGGCTTGTTGGAGTTTATGTAGAAATCGGTGAAAGTCAGGTTGTAAAGGTACTTTAGATTCTTGTCGATGAGTTCGTCGGGCTTGATGCGGGTGAGTATCATTTCCGCCTCGAAAAGCCAGTCGATGGCGCAATAGCTGCGCGCCTGCCATATCTTGGCTTCGGTGACGGTCTGCGGCAGCCATGTGAAATGCTTCGTTATGTAGAAGAATGTGGAGGCCGCCCCGAGGAAATCGCCGTTGAGAAACTGCGAACGTCCCATCATCATCCATGCGTTGTGGAGGAAGGGGTTGTACTCGTCGCGCTTCATCCACGCCTTGTATTCCGGGTCGGAGGCTTTGCCCGCTTTTCGTGCCGGTTTTTTCTTGATGGAGCGTACCTGTATGGCTTTCTGCGCCTTCTCTATCGAGCGGGTGAAATCGCCCGACGGCTGCGGCGCGTGCTGGTCGGCGCGTGCTTCGGCGGGATGGGTGAACACGAGGCGCGAGTAGTCGTCCTCATATTTCTTCTCCATCTCGTCGAGAGTCTCCTTATAGTGCTTGTCGCCGTTGTAGTAGATATTGTAGCGGGTGATGAACGCCGTGTACTGCCGCGAGGCGGCGGTGTTTTTCTTCAGCGAACACGCCGAAAAGGCAGCAATCAGTGCGATTGTTGCCAAAGCGACAATGGTCCGTGTGAAAAGCCGGTATTTCATCATTCAAATTAACGCGCTAAGTTACCAATTTATTTTGTCATCTCCCCACAAAACCGCCGAATATCGCCACTGTGCATGTAAAAAAAAGATTTTGACCGGCCCGTTGCAGAACGGATTTTATGCAAAATGAATTAAAATTTGCATATTTCTTTGCAATTGTTCGTGAATATTGGAATATATTTGTAAATTTGCTTTCGATTAAGACTGATTAATAGACAAACTGAGTAATGCAACGGTCGGTTTCACCCGAAATGTCGGGGAGAGTGAAGCCGGCAAAGTACAATAAGCCCCGACACCATGCTATCATAATGAAGAAATTTTTACTTCCTTTAAGTGCGTTGCTGACGGTAGCAGCTTCAGCCGGAGCTGTATCGTTCAAAAGCGGCCCCTTCACGTTCGAGACGACAGGCGACACTACGGTGACTCTGTCGAAGGCTGATTCCAAAGATGCTTCCGGAGCGAAAATCACGTCGTATACAGTGCCGCAGACTGTAATGAACAATGAAATCAGCTATACCGTGACTGCTATCGGTCAAGAGGCTTTCAGGTGGTCATATGCCACACAGATTGACCTGCCCTCTACCATTGTGACACTTGGCGCTTCGGCGTTCAACGGCTCTTCCGACCTCGCAGTCGTGACACTTCCCGATGGCCTTAAGACAATCGGAGACTATGCATTCTCATCTACCGCTTTGACCTCGCTTGACATCCCCGCCTCGGTAGAGTCGATAGGCGTCAGCGCATTTTTTACCTGCAAGTCGCTGTCCGACATTACTTTCCACTCAGGATTGAAGACAATCGGCGCATCGGCGTTCTACAAGACCGCTCTTACCGATGTGGTGCTTCCCGAGTCGCTCGTCGAGCTGGGTGACAAAGCGTTCCTTTATTGCGACAAACTCACCTCGATTAAACTCCCTTCCACATTGAAGGCTCTCGGTACCGGCACATTCATGCAGTGTTCGTCGCTGACTTCTGTCTCCATTCCCGAAGGAGTGACATCAATCGGCCTCGAATGTTTCCTCCACACGGCACTTTCCGAAATAAGCATACCGTCGACGGTAGAATCAATCGGCACATCGGCGTTTGCCTGCACATCAATAACATCCATCAGCCTTGGCGCCGGCAACAGCAGTTTCGTACTCATTGACGGAGTGCTTTACGATGCCGCCCAGAAACTCCTATATGCCGTTCCCTGCAAAGGGAAGACCTCGGTCGACGTATCAGCCAAATGTATCGGTATCAACGGCGGTGCGTTCTGGGGCAGCGAAGTAAGCAAGGTGACTCTTCCCGAAGGCGTTCTCGCCATCGACGACTATGCATTCTGCCAGTCGGCTCTTGCCGAAATCAATTTCCCCTCGTCGCTCACCTATATCGGCGAGCAGGGTTTTGCCGACACCAAACTTACCGATGTCACTCTTCCCGAGAATATGCCTTACGTATATGACGGCGCGTTTGCAGGCTGTAAGGAACTCACATCCGTGACCATCCCTTCAGGTGTGAAGCTCATCTTTAACCATGCATTCCACAACGACACCAAACTTGCATCAGTGACGTGTCTCGGTTCTGTGGCTCCTGAAATCGACGATGTCTACGAGACTTACGACAGCCCGTTCTACGGTATCAGCGAGACCACTCCCTGCTACATACCCAAAGGCTCCCTCTCCTCATATCAGGATGCAGGCTGGGCATCATACTTCAAACTCGTGGAGTCGGAAACCGCTCCGCTCGCTACCGTGAGCATCACTCCCGCCGACGGCACCGTGCTCGGTAAATACGCCGATATGAGAGTGGAGATTGAATTTGCATCGGAAGTATCCGTCGTCAACGCTACTCCGGAGGTCTATCTGCGCAAAGGAAGCGAACTCTCGGGTGTGGTAGTTGGTTCCGACGGAGGCTGGAGAGTCAACATGGCAGGCAAGAACTCCATCCGCGTGTGGTCGGACGACGGCGACGGATATACCCAGACATTCTCCCCCGAACAGGATGCAGAATACTATCTCATCATTCCTGCCGGCATCGTCAAGAGCGCCGACGGTGCGCTCAACGAACGCATCGTCATCAAGTGGACCGGTCCCGCCGCTCCAAAGCCCCTCGAAGTTGTCAGCATCACTCCTGCCGACGGCTCGACTCTCCCCACAGGATATTTCAACATGAAATTCCTCATTACCTTTGCCGACGACATCACTATCATTGATTACAGCCCCGACGCATGTCTCCGTGAGAGCGATGCTGTCGACGGTAAGGAAATAGCTCCCGACCTCGGCTGGAAAGCGACAAAGGAGAATGACAATACTCTCAACCTTTGGGCTTCCGACTACGACTACTGCGTACAGTCATTTAAGGTCAACGACGCTATCGTGTACTACATGACTATACCCGCAGGTATCGTGCAGAATGCCGCCGGCGACAAGAACGAAGAAATAGTAATCGAGCTTAAGGGCGCGACATCGGGTATCGACGGCATCGCCGCTGAAAACGATGTCATCCCCGTAGAGCATTACGACCTCACCGGCCGCATAATTTCCGCCGATGCCAAAGGTCTCCACATCGTAAGAATGTCTGACGGCTCAGCACGCAAGATAATGGTAAAATAGTCAGATGCCTGACGATTGAACCGAGGGCGTTGCAAAACCGAACCTTCCGCGGTTTTAAAAAATAGAGTTTTGCAACACCCTACGTCCCCGACACAAAAAAGACCGGGAGCGCGAACACAGCATCGCGCTTCCGGTCTTTTTGTGTTGCATGCACGGTTCTGACCGCGAAAGGTTAACCCGGATTCCCGCTTTGAAAAGAATAGAACAGTACCCCTGCAGGTTTGCCTATGCTGATAAGGTCATTGGCATCCAATGATAGTGGCGGAGGGGGTGACGGTGTAGATTGCGGGGAGCGCGGGGTGGTAGAAGGCTTCGTCGATGGCGTCGGGGTCAGCGGCACGGGTTGAAATCCAGTCGGACGGGAGGGGTTTTACGGCGTCGGCCACGCTTATCGCTATTATTGTATGGTTGGCGGGAGTGCGGTTGGACAATGCGTCGATCGTCTCGTCGCATGAATCGCACTCCGGGTCATAGAATATAATGAGGTAGCCATGAGTGGGGCGGGGGCGTCCCGCCCCCGTGGTAAATATGATGCTGCGGGGGCGGGACGCCCCCGCCCCTGCCCGTTGCTCTTTTACTCGTTGAAAGTTACCACGGGGGCGGGACGCCCCCGCTCCATTCCTATATAGTGAAGCAGTGCGGGGCTCGCGCTCCGCACTGCTATTGTATTGTTCTAATTACTATTTTTTGTGACTGTGTGTCGGTAGGCTTAGATTTGTTGAGTAAAGATTTATTCCTAAAGTGCTACAAAGGTAGTGTGCTGATGTGACAACAGGGTTACAGATGTGGCACAAGAATTTGACAATCCCCCTTCGGCAATTAGTAATTAGTAATTAGTAATTAGTAATTAGTAATTAGTAATTTTAGGGGGGATGGGTCTAATGGGTCTAATGGGGCGGATAAGGCCAATAGGGCCAATGGGGCTAATGGGTCAATGGGGTGATTGTAGAGAATGGGGGGATTGCTAATTACTAATTGCTAATTACTAATTAATTGGGGAGTGGTGTTAAATTATGTTAAACGGAGGTGGAAATTTTTGCTTTTTTTTGAATTATTGAGTATATTTGCGGTCGATTGGTTGCATGCAGGTGTGCCTTTGTGAGCCGGATCCGGAAGCGGATGCCGGGGGAGCGGGGCAGGCTGCCGGCAGCTGATAGGAGAGACAATTAACCTGAATTAAAGTTGAAAGGATAGCGTGAGTACAAGTAGGTGTTGTGCCTTTTTTAGACGAGAGATGCCTACCATGAATAAACTGCTTGAATGGACAGAAAGATGACTTGACGGACTGATGGCAGCGCGGGAGCAATGGTTGCACCGTGCGGCGTTGTCGGTATCGTATAATAGGAGAGATAAAAAGTATAAACCGATAAATCAGCATCCTACAGGCTACGACTGTGTAAAAATAACGTAATATATAAACAAAAAATTATAAACCATTAATCAAAAAGTAATTTAATAGAGGAAAACAGCAAGGAAAAAGTAGCTTGGAAAAACCAACAAAAAGCAAATATTTTAATTATAATACTTATTTAATCATGAGAAAAATTGTATCATTTTTGGCTTTGCTTGTGATAGCCTTCGCGCTGCCACACGGAGCCGATGCAAAAACTGTTTACTGGGATAACAGTACCTTAAAATGGGTATCCCCTTATTGCCACTATTGGGGCGGAACTGCTTCGTCTACGTGGCCCGGTGTTAAAATGGAACAAGTTGTAGGCACTATCTATAAGCTGGATATTGCTGATGATGCGACAAACATTCAGTTTAACCCCGGTAACAATTCAAAGCAAATTCAATTTAACGCTACTGACGGGCATCTTTACAAAGAGGGTGTCGACGTTGTTTATTCCACTATGACTATATATTGGGATAATACTAATAAGGGATGGAACCCACCATACGCTCATTTTTGGGGTGGATACGGTGCAAGCAATTGGCCCGGTTCAAAAATGACAAAGGTAAGCGGAAATATCTGGAAAATTGAGATACCGTCCAACTCAACAGGCGTTATGTTTGATGTCGGTGGCGATAGCGCCAAAACCGGCGAATTTACAGCAAAGGCCGGTTATAAATATAACGAGAGTGGAGAGCAGGGAAAATATAATGAAATTCCGGAAAATCTATATCTCTATAAAAAAGTAGATGATAGTAGGGTTCAGCAAATAGGTTCGTCTGCTTCAAGTCAATCGGCCTTTACGTTTGACCTTGAACTGGAGAACGGTGATTTGCTGTTCCTTTCTACTGTAAAAAATGGTACGACCTGGGGAAATGTAAATATTACAGATGGTCGTTATAACCCGACAAACAATCAGGTAATAAATATCCCTGATAATGAGACTTCAAGTTTTGCTGTCAATCCCCAAACTGACGGTAATAAGGACGGATTGTGGAAAGTAACTAAATCCGGCAAATATACCATAACGGTAAATTGGGGAGATCAGAAATTGACCGCAGTCTGGGCGCCTAATGTCACTTGGAATCTGAATGAGAAGATTTGTCCCAAGAAGGTTGTGCTTACGGGCAAGACGGGTACTGTGGGTACTTGGGATATGGAGTACAATGCCAATGGTTTCAGCCGGTGGAGTTGCAAGATGATAGCGCAGCGTGCGTGGATAAACTTCACCCTTGACCTGTATAGCAGCGACACTCAGTATGTCACTTACGGAAAGAACGGCGTGCTTTCAAGCACGGTCGGAACATGGTCGGGCGAGCAGACTCTTGACAACAATGCCAAAAACGGGCAGTACCAGCTTACCGGCCTTACGATAGGAAAGAAGTATCTTATCGAGATACAGGGTGCGGGTGACAATAAATTTCAAGTACGCGCGGTAGAACTTGAAGGAGAAAACAATATTTACCTTTATGTAGCTTCTGAAGCTCCGACGGCTACCAATATCGATGTTACAAAGAAAGCCGAAGCTGCGGTGGGTACTGACGGAAAATGTACGTTTACTGTCGACATGACTGTCGGCCAGTATTTTATGTTGTCGCGTAACGGCGACGCAGTGAAAGTGCAAGGGCTACAGTCGCATTCAGGCCGATATAACCCAACGTCGATGACCGACGCTCCGTGTACTGACATCGCATTCTCTAATGTGAACTACGGTGGATGGAAAGTAATCAAGAACGGCAAATATACAATCAATGTAGACTGGACGAACAAGACTCTTACCGCCACGGTGCAGGAGGCCGCTCCGACTACAATTTATCTGTACAATTACAGCAGTGCGCAAGGTGGACTTAAACGTCTTACCTCAGCAAATGCAGATGCTGACGGTATGTATACTTTCACCGGTGTGAATTTGGCAGTAGGCCAGAGCATCGGTCTTTCATTGCGAGACAATGTGACAGACTGGGATGTCTTCAACTCGGGCACATATAAAGACCGTTACAATCCTTCGTCGGATGTAATGATGCCTTGCGAGAATACCGGATTCGCTTACTCTACCAACGGCTCATGGAAAGCGGCATACGCAGGTCCGTATGATATAACAGTAGACTGGAACACAAAGAAACTGACAGCAGTATTCAAAGGGGAAGTACCTTCTGTCGATGCTCCGGAATGTCTCTATCTTTATTCAGACAAACCAAAATGGGCTAATAAAGTAGGGTCTGCTGCTCCTGATAAATTCGGTATCTTTAAATATGATGTACGATTGAGTAAAGGTACATGTTTTGTCCTTTCTACTAAAGATGCCAAAACCGATTATAACGGATTAAAGGAAGACATATACACCCACGGCGCCGATGAGACTACTATTGCCTATGGTAGTGATCCTTCTTCTTTCTCAAACACTAATACCGGTTGCTGGAAAGTAGATAATGACGGTTTCTATACTATTACAGTAGACTGGGTAAACAAAACGTTGTCCGTAACGTCATTCAAAGAATTACAGTCGCTTGACCAGCACCTGCCGCTTACTTCGAAGGATTTTGTCGACAAGTCGCATTACTTCCTTGTGGGCGAGCGTATGGGTGAATGGCACCTGCAGCCCGAGTGGGAATTTGAGAAACAGGGCAATGAACTCGTGCTTAAAGACCGCTATATCTATACCGGCAAATTCGCAGTAGGTATGGTGAGCGACTTTAATGACTATAAGGTGCATAAGTATAATTACTATGCAAAAAACTGGACATTCAAAGCAGATGTGCTTGAGTGCAGTCAGGATTTCTCATCAAACGAAAGATCTTATGCAGTTAAAACGGATGCAACAAACGGGAATCCCAGTGATGTATTCATGTCGGAGATGGACGGTGGTGACTATATTTATGGCCGTGGCGCCTTTATGAAGGAAATACGCGTAACACTGACTGACGACGGCAAGCCCAAAACCATCGAATTCGTACCGGGTACGACTGAAGAGGCGGCGCAAAACCGAATCTTCACTCTCCTTGGAAGCAATATATACAATCAGGAATATTGCAACAGTTCGTCGAAGACGCATACCACGATGTATAATCGTAACTACTGCACTGACGACGGCTGGCAGGAGGCATGGATACAGTATGACCCCGCAACCAACAAGCCCTACGTGGACGGTAATGGGGAATATCTTTACCATACGTCATTCACTCCCGACTATCTGACTGCCAATCCCGTGCGATTCAGCCAGCCGCTGGCATCCAGAAGTGATTTCACATTCTCGTCGGCAAACATCCAGTTTGTGGAGTGGAATAAACTTTCAAATCTTGACAGTGACCCCTACAAAGGCTTCTATCAGGCATATACAAAAGATCAGACAATAGAAACAGATGAAAAAACTGTCAAGGCCGGTGAGGGATTTAGATTCTATCCGAAGGTAGACAACGACAAATCGTTTACACCTACTGCCGACTGGCACTGCTATGTGGTGCGCGACATGTGGATTGCAGGTGAAATCAAGTTCTGGACCGGCTGGGGCGGCAATACGTTCAATACCCATGGCACTGATACTAATGCCGACTGGTTCGGACCGAACGGTGGTCCGAGTGTTGCTGCCGGCGGCGTTAAACCCGTGAAGGGTTATGATGTCAATGCAGGCACTAAGGCAGTATTGTATCCCAACCAACGTCAGGTGCAGTCGAACTATAAGGTGTCGGACGGCAAGCCGGTATACTTCAACCGCGTGGTGCTGTGGTTCAACAACACCGACGGTGTGGGCGAATCGTTTATCCAGTTTATACAGGAATCGTGCGGCCCGGCTATTCTGGCATACGCAAGCACAAACGACAGCTATCCGGATAAGAAGAACTATATCGACTATAACTGGTACCTCAACAAGGTGGCAGAAGGTCAGGAAAGCATGGAGACGCAAATTGTCACCGGCTACAGAATCCGCCGCTACCGTGTGGAGAACAACGCGATGGTGTTCATGGGCTATACCGAGGGCGATGAGAACAACTTTGTAAATATTTCGAGCTACCATGCAACTGTCGCCAACCTCTATGAGGAAAGTGCCGGCCAGTATGAGTTTACGAAATTCCATGACAAAGGTGTCCGTGACGACGAAGGTTTCGCACCCGGTCTGTACCAATATGACATCTACGTGCAGTTTGAAGACGGTAAGGAGAAGCTCGCGGTATCCAACCGTGTGCCTATCTACGGCGATGACCTTGTGAATCCCGACGCTATCGCCATGCAGCTCGTGCAGCTCCGCGACGAATACACTGACAAGTACAAGACGAACCATGCCAGCGGCAAAACTACACTCGAGCAGGCTCTTGAACTTCCCGAAGGCACATTTAAGACGCGATTTGAGGGCGGCTTGACCGACGAGGTCGAGATTACTGATGCTGACGGCAACGTAATCGGCCATGAGCAGAGGGTCAGTGTATACCTGACGTACCGTCCGAATGACAATGTCAACTTCTATGTCACCGCAATGCAGGAGAATACTGTAGTGGTAGGCGGAACAACTTATACAAGCACCGTGCCCTACAAGCCTATGTTGGTAGATTCAAAGAAGGCGTTGGCATTCATGAATGAGCATCCTGACATGTTCTGGTGGACATCCGACTACTATCTGCGCTGTCTCGACTGGAACCAGTATGAGTCGTTGATGAACAGCTTTATCGATGCCGGTATTATACAGGCCGGTCCTGAAGCAGGTGTCCCACTGCCGGAACTTTCAGTGACTGAGGATATAGCTCAGGAGGGTTCGGATAAGCCGTTGACGCTGACCCATGGTCGCGCCGTCAAATATGACTTTGACAACAATCAGTCGTATTACGCTACAATCGTGAAACGAGGCGGTACGCTTGCAGATGCCACTTTCAAGGTAGTGCTTGATTACAGCTATAAGGGTGCCAACGGTGAGGACAAACACGAGACAGCATCTACCGGTACGGTAATCAATCCTGTTGTACCGCGTCCGTACTGGCCGCTTTACAGATATAATTACCGCAGACTTGAAACAAATCCGAAGTATAATTATGACTATGGCAAGATCTTTGTGCCTGTAGGCGACATAACCGGAAAGACCCAGCAGGAAGCTCTTGACGAAGGGTTGCTTAAAGAAGCATACATAAAATTTAAAGACGAAGAATTTACCCCGCGTACATTTGACCTTCAGGTAGATTTCTACCGTCCGAACGTCAGCAAGGATATATATACTTTCTATGATATCCAGTATGATGTGACATTGGAGAACTCAAGGGAGTTAGTTCCTTTGAATATGGAGGCAGTGCTCCACGATGTGGACTATACGGAAAATAACTATCCCAACCGTTACCGCATGGAGTTCTACGGTATGCACCCGCGTAACGATATCTATCCCGTAGTGACGTTCGTTAAAACGGAGTATATACCGCGCACTACCGGTGATGGCCTCCCCTCTAACCCGAATAAGTTCAAGAAACAGTTGGGAACCTTTGGAGAAAAGCTGATAATCAATTGTCAACGCGCTATTGATATCAATACCAGCGAAAATGGTCTTCAAAATGTACATCTTGGTTGGATTAAGCGTTCAGAGGGCAAGTATGACTGGATGTATAAGGGTCACGAAGATTTCCAAGACCTCAACGAGACTCAAAAACCGGTGGATAACAAATATGAGGACAAAGATGCCGCCGACAACAGTTTTGAGCCGTTATATTATCTGATTGAGGTGGAAGGTACACAGGGAGAATACTCGATGTACAACTATCTTGTGCCTCACCACAAGAATCATCAGGACGGTATGAAAGATGAGACAGGTAAAGTAGTGATAAAAACGGATCCGAAGCTCGGCTACATACTTAACGATACAGACCCGCTTATCGGTACGTATATTGCAAAGGACTTCAAGACCAATGAGTTCCCCACGGTGAAGGCAACGGCGATGTATATCTTCCGGCGTAATATAACCGGTGCTGACAGAGATGATGTGATTTCTACCAACTTCAACCGTCTTGAAGTGATTTCGCAGGAATTCAAGAGTGCCGGCACGCAGAGCAGCGCGAATGCTCCTTCCCGTATAAGAGAGGATGCTTCGGAATCTGACTGGGCAAACGACGGTGCAGGCGACCTCCCGTACGTAGGTACTCTCCCGCAGGTTGATGAATCGAGGATACTCAATATGTCGGAACCTGATGCAAAGACAGGTTACAATGCCTTTGTCGCTGCCCGCGGCGCTACATACTCAAGCACTCCGAACGCGGGGAATGTGACCGGCGTGGAGGATGTGCTTGCCGACGGTGAGAACGGCGAGGCTGTTTATTACAACATGCAGGGTATGCGCATCGATGAGCCTACTACGGCAGGTGTTTATTTCCGCGTTGTGGGTAAGAATGTGACTAAGTTTGTTGTGAAGTAAGATTGAAGCAATCTATATGTTGAGCGCCGGGGCGAATGCTCCGGCGCTTTTTTTATGGGAGGGTGGGACAAGGCTGTTTGCTTAATGATGTCCGCAGGACGTTGATTTACTTAGCTATCAGCTTTTTATTATAAACATGGCGTTGTAAATCGGCGTCCTCCGGACGCCACGGCTATATATCCATTATTCCCCGCATGCCTCCGTTTCTCTCCGGCATACGGGGTTACGAATAATCAGCGTCCTCCAGACGCTTAAATGCCTAAGTAAACAACATTGGGACGTGCGTCCCTACTATTGGTGGGGTTGCGACACAATCCGCAGACATCGATGGACGCGGCACAAATTAGCACGATCAAAATTCAATCAAAATTCAATAGTCCATTTCAAAAATGGGGCGGTAAAATTTGTGTTAATTAAAAGAAAATGATTACCTTTGCTGCGCTTTAGGCATATTGTGTCCCGACGGCTGCGGCCGAAGGCGCGCAAATGCCGTGCAAAACAGATTTAATTAACTAATTTATTAACCGTTTAATTTAATGACTGAAGAAGTTAAAACCTCTCCAATCGCCGATTTCGATTGGGATGCCTACGAAAAAGGCGAAACCGCAGGTGAGAAGTCTCGCGAAGAGCTTACCAAGACTTACGACGAGAGCCTCAACACTGTAAAAGACAAAGATGTAATCGAAGGTACCATCATCGCCCTCAACAAGCGCGAAGCCGTGGTTAACATCGGTTATAAATCAGACGGCATCATCCCCGTCAGCGAATTCCGTTACAACCCCGACATCAAAGTCGGCGACGTAGTGGAAGTATTCATCGAAAATCAGGAAGACAAAAAAGGACAGCTCATCCTCTCGCACCGCAAGGCCCGCGCATCCCGCTCATGGGAGCGTGTCAACCAGGCACTCGAGAACGATGAGATCATCAAGGGCTACATCAAGTGCCGCACCAAGGGCGGTATGATTGTCGACGTATTCGGCATCGAAGCCTTCCTTCCCGGCTCGCAGATTGATGTCAAGCCTATCCGTGACTACGATATCTTCGTCGGCAAGACTATGGAATTCAAGGTTGTCAAAATCAATCAGGAATTCAAGAACGTCGTTGTCAGCCACAAAGCACTCATCGAGGCAGAGCTCGAGCAGCAGAAACGCGAAATCATCTCGAAACTCGAGAAAGGCCAGGTGCTCGAAGGTACTGTCAAGAACATCACCACCTACGGTGTGTTCATCGACCTTGGCGGCGTAGACGGTCTTATCCACATCACCGACCTCTCATGGGGCCGTGTCAACCACCCCGAAGAAGTCGTATCGCTCGACCAGAAGCTCAATGTCGTTATCCTCGACTTCGACAACGAGAAAAAACGTATCGCTCTCGGCCTCAAGCAGCTCCAGCCCCATCCCTGGGATGCCCTCGACCCCAACCTCAAGGTCGGCGACAAGGTCAAAGGTAAAGTTGTCGTTATGGCTGACTACGGCGCGTTCATCGAAATCGCTCCGGGCGTAGAAGGTCTTATCCACGTAAGCGAGATGTCATGGTCACAGCACCTGCGCTCGGCTCAGGACTTCATGAAGGCAGGCGACGAAATCGAAGCCGTCATCCTCACCCTCGACCGCGAGGACCGCAAGATGTCGCTCGGTATCAAGCAGCTTAAGGAAGATCCGTGGGAAAACATCGAGACCAAATATCCCGTCGGCAGCAAGCACACCGCAAAAGTGCGCAACTTCACCAACTTCGGCGTATTCGTTGAACTCGAAGAGGGCGTAGACGGTCTGATCCACATCTCTGACCTCTCTTGGACCAAGAAAATCAAACACCCGACCGAATTCACCCAGATCGGTGCCGACATCGACGTACAGGTACTCGAGATCGACAAGGACAACCGTCGTCTGAGCCTCGGCCACAAGCAGCTCGAAGAAAATCCCTGGGATGTATTCGAGACTATCTTCACTGTAGGTTCAATCCACGAAGGCACCATCATCGAGATGCTCGACAAGGGCGCTGTAATAGCACTCCCCTACGGCGTTGAAGGCTTCGCCACTCCCAAACACCTCGTTAAAGAGGACGGCAGCCACGCCAAGGTTGACGAGAAACTCAACTTCAAGGTTATCGAATTCAACAAGGATTCGAAGCGCATCATCCTTTCTCACAGCCGTATCTTCGAAGATGAGGCTAAGGCAGAACGCGCAGAGGCCAAGAAGGCAGCTCCCAAGCGCGCACCCCGCAAAGAGGCTGAACCCGTAGTTTCGACTCCCGTAGAGAAAACCACTCTCGGCGACATCGAAGCCCTCGCAGCCCTCAAAGAGCAGCTCTCAAAGAAATAATCAATTATTTCCATAAACACAGACGGGGAGGCCGCAATCG
>OFGM01000649.1_pt1 | contig 28999 bp, 26 predicted proteins | sample 1521741 | NCBI WGS metagenome assembly OFGM01 (sample SAMEA3504079, study PRJEB24116) | mouse gut metagenome | biome: mouse gut; feature: mouse-associated habitat; material: faeces | place: Denmark | collected 2011
TACTACTTTATCTAAATCTTCTGCTGTTACATTACCTGCCATTTCAACTGCAATTTGTAATGCGGTTTTACTTACTACAGTTACTGACACTAAATTGCTATATGCTTCTTTTAGATTTTTAACTGCATTATCTATTTCTTCTTGACTAGCTTCAGGATTTACTTGAACCCCAACTGCAAGTGTAAGAATTTCACTAAATTGATTCCAGCTTTCTTCTGTATAATCATTTTGATTAAGTTTTTCACATTCTAAAATTAATTCATTCAATTTTGTAAAATCTGAGACTTGTGCAAATTCATCAATTTGATAAGTTTTTACTTTTTCATTTTTATAGTAATATTCAACAATATCATCTTGTTCAATTACATCATTTTCTGTTAATTCATTTCCATTTCTAGTTACAATTACCTTACCATTTTGAGAAATATCAAATCCAGCTAAAAATTGTTTTACAGTTGTATTTTCATAAACATTTCCTATTACATTATTTTCAATTGTATATATACTACTTCTTAACTGGGCATATGGTTTATAAAAACTAAATTCTGCTGCACTTGCAGAAGCATTAGTAGCAACATTATTCCAAATTAATGTTTTAGTAATTACTAATTTTACATATTCTGTTGTAACAGCTTCAAAATTACAAATACGTTCACTTCCATTTTGTTCGTATTCACCTTGAGCTATCTTACGATATTCATTACCGTCATCACTTACCCATAATTCAATACCAAGAATATCACCATTTCCAGTAGCATTACTGTTGTAATTACGTGGTAAGATACTAAAAGAATTAATTGTTTCCGCTTGATCAAATTTGAAAGTTACTGTATATGGTCCCTTAATATTAGTTTGTGTTGTCCAGAATGAACCAGCATTTCCATCAATCGCATTACTAATTGGATAACCATTATAATCAGGTTTATCACATGAAATGGAAATACTCATTTTATCTACTTGTAACTCATCTACACTACCATTATTTAAACAATAATTATTTACAAATTCTTTATATAATTCTTTTGTATCACCTGTTGCTTCACTACTATAATCCTTTTCACTTCTAGCCCATTGCCAAGCCATTTGATGAGATTCTTTTATTGAAATTTCATTATAATTAGTTACATTTTCACCTTCAATTTTATCTGTTAATCGTTGAATCCAAAGTTCCCAACGTTGCAAATAATAATCTTTTGTTAAACCACCATATTCACGATTTGCATAATCATATACTCCCCAGCAATAATATGGTGCCCAAGTTGAAATAAGTGCTTTACCATTTAATTGGAAAATCATCTTAGTAAAATCATCTTGTCCTTCTGATGCGTTTTTAGATGCATTTAACCATGTTCCAACCATAAAGTTTTTATTACTATTTAAAACCTGATCTTGAAGCTCAACCATCTTTAAAAATTGTTGTGATTTTTCTTTAAATAATTCCACATTTCCATCATTAAATGCTTTTGTAAATTCACTATATGTTCTTTCAGCACTATTAGCAACTGCTTGTCTTAAAAAGTCAGTTACATCATATAAATATCCTTCACTACCCTTTAATTGTTCAAAATCTTTCATTAAATAGTCTAATGCTTTTTCAAATCTTTTAAAATCATAATTTTTACTCATATTTCCATTTGGAGCGGATTGTTTTGCATTAAACTGTGGTCTTACATTAATTATTGATTCAGGTGGATCAGCATGAGTTGCAGGACGATAAACTGTTTCTAATAACAATTTCCATGCCTTTTGTGCATTCTCATTTTCACAACCATATCTACGTTCTACATAATGTGTAATCCATTCATTTAAATCCACATTATTTTCTTCCCACATCATTTCAAAGAATAAATCAAATCTAACAGGATTATTATTAGTTCCCTCTGGAGCAATTCCCATTCCAACCATATGACTTGTTTTATCTTTTACCTGACTTGGAATTTTTGTTAGTTTTTCAAGATTTCCATGTACACCTGAGCGTCCTCCATAGTTTTCAAGCATACAATATACCCAGTTACTTCCAGCAAATTCATTTGTAGACGAATATTTTGCTGATTTACTTGCATTTAAATCTAATAATAAAATATTATTTTGCTTTTCTTCTGTTGTAATCTCACTTAATAATGCTGGTTGGAAACTCCATGATTGAATAACCCAAATTGCATCATCATCATAGACTTTCATTTCATCTAATACTTTTCTTCCAACAATATCACGTCCTATTCCACCAGTTTGTCCACCTTCATGGAATGGATCTGTTGCATAATAATTAGAAACTTTTCCATATACTTCTTCTTGTGCCTGATAAAACATCTTAGCATACTCTTTATATGTTTCTGTATTAGTTTTTAACATTGCTGGTCTTTGCATACCATTCCATAAACCTTGAGGAATTACCTGAGCCTTTGAATCCTTTTCAGTAATACTATTAGGAACCATTCCACTATATCCTTGTAAAATAGGAGTCATTCCTAATGCTCGCATTTTTCTTTGATTCATTCTTGCTAGTTCAGTACGTTGTGCAAACCAGTTATCAGGAATTGGTCCATTAACATTTTCCATATTAGCCATGTATTGCCATCCATAATATCCAGGTCCCACTAACCAATCCTTAATTTCATCAAGTGAATAACCTAAGTTACCCATAAATCTTCTCCAGACTTCTTCTTGACCAGTAATATCAAGTATGGCATTTACACCATTTAATGCTAACCAGTCCATTTCATTTTGCCATTCAGTTTCACCCCAGAATGCCATTGTATAAGAATGTGTACAATAATTATAAGCATAACGTACTTCATACGGAGTTTCCTTACGAATAGTTTCTGTTACTGGAACTACATTTGCAGGCATTTTTACTTGTCTTGCCTGTTGTGTGATTGAAACATTACAATAATATTTTAAATAGTAATTTAAACCTGTAGTTAATGAAAGTCCTTCATTTCCTTTAATTTTAATTTTACCATTATGATTACTAATTTCATAATAATCTTTATCACTTTCACTATTTTCTTCTAATACAAATTCAAACCAGTCTAAATATTTTTCACCAATTACACGACTTAAAACACCCTTTACTTCATTAATAGTTTCATCTTCTGTAATTGGTAGAACATATTCTGTATCTTCAAAATCACTTATATTAATATCAGCTCTTTCAATAACTGGATTTTCACTTTCCTCACCATAAACTCTAACTTCAGCAAAACTTCCAGTATTTCCAACTGAACAATATTCAAGGTAAACACGCACAATTCGTGCTTCTTTACCATTAATTTCAAATAGATTCCCTTCTTTTGTAACAACAGTATCATCATCTTTTTTTGCAACCTTATCAAAAGTTACACCATCTATACTTGTAAAAATAGAATATTGATAATATGCTTGTAAATCCTTAAAATCTGGAACTACTTGAATTTTATTAATATTATAATTCCCCTCCAAATCAATATCAATATAAGCAGGATAATATAATGCCTGCCATGATGTTGATAGCATTCCATCATTTATATTTGAAACAGGATAACTTGCACTATTGCTATAAGAACGAGCTGGTTTTTGATATGCAATACTTGTAGTATCTATATCTTCTATTGGTGGTTTATATTCTGTATTTTCAATTCCATAAACTCGCAACTCATTTATATGCATGGATGGATTAGCTGAATTTGATAACATTTTCACTTTAACAAAACGAATTGTCTTTGTATCAAATGTATAAGTATCTCCATCTTTAGTTTGTGGGGTATTATCTTTCTTTTCACCAGCTTTAATATAATCAAGGCCATTTACACTAACATATACTTCATAATTATAATAACGTCCATCTGAATAATAAGGAAGCACATTGATTTCATCAACATCAAAATATCCTTCCAAATCAACTTCCAACCATCCTTCTCCAGCTACTGCCCAAAAAGAATTAACATTATTATCTACAGCCTTTACCTGGATTACTGCTACCTTCTTGTCCAGAAGCTGTAACAGTCTTATTTAAAGCCACATTACTTTTTATTACTGGATTTTCATATTCTGGATCTAGTTCACCATAAACTCGTAACTCTTTAATATGCCCAGTATTATTATTTGGTTGATTTTCTGCATGAGTTTTTAAAATCTTTACTTTTATATAATGAGCTGTAAAAGTATCATTAAAAACATATGTATCCCCTTGCGGAGTATTCCATGAAGTGTCACTTTTTTTAGCAACTAAATCATATTTTTCTTGATCCATACTTGCATAAATTTCATAATCATAATATCTTTCAGCATTAGCTGGAACATCAAAATAAGCCATTAAATTTATTTCTGAAATCTTATAAAATCCTTGTAGATCAACTTCTAATTCACTAGGATTAACAGATGCCCAAAATGTATTTTCTTTTCCATCAACTGCATATTCAGGAATATTGCTATTTTCTATTTTTGAAGATGTTACTGGTTTATTTAAAGCAATATTTTCCCTAGCTGCTCTACTTTTTGTTTCACTTGCAAAAATTGTCATTGTTGGAAATAACAACACTAACACTAGTGATAATATTAAAGAAATTTTTAATTTCTTTTTTAAATTCATATTTTCCTTTCTCCTTTTTTTATTATTAATATATGGCATTGATGAAGTAATAATTCTTTGTACACCTCCTTCTAATATTACTTGTATACCTATATTTATTATAATACAAAAAAACTAGTAAAATCCTACAATCGTTAGTAAAATCTTGAACAAAAAAAGTTTAACAACCTAAAAAGTCATTAAACCTAATTTATCAAACTTTAATCTTCTATCTCTCGTCTTGTAATTACAGCACCTAAAGATATAAGTTTATGATCAATATTTTCATATCCACGATCTATATGATATACATTTCCTATCTCTGTTACCCCATCGGCTATCAACGCTGCTACTATCAATGCTGCTCCACATCTTAAATCTGTCGCATATACTCTTGCTCCATGTAATGGGGTTGGTCCATCTATATAACACATTGCTTCTTCCTGGGCTATTTTAGCTCCCATTGAATTTAGCTGATAACAATGTCCAAATCTTTCTGGATAAATTGTCTCTACTACCTGAGAACTACCTTGACATTGAGTCAATAGAGCTGTTAACGGTTGTTGTAGATCTGTAGCAAATCCTGGATAAACCTGAGTTCTTATATCAACTGGTTTTAAATTTTCTATTCCTCCATGAACTATAATACTATCTCCAACAATATCCATTTTTACACCTATCTCTTTTAACTTTGAGGTTACTGCCTCTAAATGCTGAGGAATTACATTTTGTACGATTACCTTTTCTCCTGCCGCTGCTGCAATTACTAAAAAAGTTCCAGCTTCTATTCGATCAGGAATTATTTCATGATTACATCCATGAAGAGTTTCTACCCCTTCAATTGTTATCGTATCAGTACCAGCTCCTCGTATTTTGGCTCCCATTTTTGTTAAAAGATTTACTACATCAATAATCTCAGGTTCTTTAGCAGCATTTTCAATAGTTGTTTTTCCTTCTGCCTTTACTGCTGCAAGTAATATATTTATGGTTGCTCCAACTGATGCAAAATCCATATATATTTTATTACCAATCAAACGTTCAGCTTGAATCGTATATGTTCCATCACTACTGTAATCCACAGTTGCTCCTAAAGCCTCAAATCCTTTGATATGAAGATCAATTGGACGAGGTCCTAAAAAACATCCACCTGGCATTTTCATAGTTACTTTTTTACATTTTCCTAATAATGCTCCCATCAAATAATACGATGCTCTTAATTTATCTACTGCTTCACCTATAAGTGGTTTATTTTCTAAATTAGTAGGATCTACTACCAGTACATCTTCATTTTTTTCAACATTACAATTTAATTCTCTTAACAATACGCCTAATGCATCAACATCAGAAATATTTGGTACACCATATACAGTTACAGGACTATCTGCTAAGACAATTGCTGGAATTAGGGCTACAGTAGCATTTTTTGCCCCACTTACCACTACAGTTCCATTCAATTTATGTCCACCTTCAATAGCAATTACTTCACTCATTTTAGTCCTCCTTATAATTTAATCTACGTAATTACTATATATTAATTCATTATTAAAAACAACCTAAATTTGTATTTTTAAATGATTAGAATTTTTAAACATTTTTCGTCATTCCATTATTATACAAAAATATATATTATTCTAAAAATTATAAATAATTAAGCCTTTTACAAATATTAAAAGAATCCCTAAAAGGGATTCTTCAAACTTACTTATTCCTAATTAAGCTTTACCAATGCATCCAAAAATTTCCATTTTTTCTTTAACACATTCTTTAATAGCTTCTGTACCAGGAGCTAATAATTTACGAGGATCAAATCCTTTACCTTCTAAATCTTTTCCAGCTTCAATATATTTTCTTGTTGCTTCTTGGAAATATAATTGACATTCAGTATTTACATTAATTTTAGAAACCCCTAAATTAATTGCTTTTTTAATCATTTCTTCAGGAATTCCAGTTCCACCATGTAATACTAAAGGTAATTTACCAGTTTCTTGTTGAATTGCATCTAATGCATCAAAATCTAAACCAGCCCAATTTTCAGGATATTTACCATGAATATTTCCAATTCCTGCTGCTAAGAAATCAACTCCTAAATCAGCAATCATTTTACATTCTTTTGGATCGGCAACTTCACCTTTACCAATAACACCATCTTCTTCTCCACCAATAGATCCAACTTCAGCTTCAATAGATACACCTTTAGCATGGCATAATTCAACCATTTCTTTTGTCTTTTCAATGTTTTCATCAATAGAATAATGAGAACCATCAAACATAATTGAAGAGAATCCAGCTTCTAATGCAGCTTTAGCTCCATCATAGCTACCATGATCTAAATGTAAAGCTACTGGTACAGTAATTCCTAAAGAATCTACCATTGCAGCTACCATTGCTGAAACTGTTTTAAATCCAGTCATATATTTAGCAGCACCTTCAGATACTCCTAAGATTACTGGCGCTTTTAATTCTTCTGCAGTTAATAGAATAGCTTTTGTCCATTCTAAGTTATTAATGTTAAATTGACCAACTGCATAATGTCCTTCTTTTGCTTTATTTAACATTTCTGTTGCTGATACTAATCCCATAATATTTCTCCTTTTCTTTTTTCTTTTATATAATACTATTATTTAAATCAAATTTCCATAGTAACACTTAGATTTTTACCTATTTTATTACAATTTATTATCAAAATTAATTAGTTTATTCACTTAACTAATAGTATTTCAATAAAAACACTATCTATCTTAGAACTTCTTTACCTTTAAACTCACTTTTAGAAAAATGACACAATGTTATACCTAATGCCATAGATAAATTCAAAGAATCAATTTTATTACTATGGGGAATAAAAATACTTTGCCCATAATTAAGAAATTCATCTGGTAACCCACTACTTTCATTACCAAAAACCAATGAATACTTTTGATCATCAGGCCCAATTGAATGAATATTTTTAGCCCCCTTTAGCATTAAAGAATAAATATTTCTTTTTGGATATTTATCTAAGTATTCACTAAAACTATCAAAATATTCAAAATTGATATTAAACAAAGCCCCCATTGATGCCCTAATAACACGGGGATCAAATACATCTACTCCTGGTTTAATAATTGCTAAATTTGAATAATTAAAACCTAACATAGTTCTAATTATTGTTCCCATATTTCCCATATCTCCTGGGTTAACTAAAACAACATGGTTTGCATCATCTAATTCCATAGTATATTTTTTTATGATTGCAACAGCAAAACAATTATCTTTCTTTGAAAGTTTACTAATAGTATTATCACTTTCAATTAAATCAATTTTATTTTCTCTACATATTTCACTAATAATTTTAATTCCCTTGTTTTGATATGAATTACTCTTAATATATACTCGTAAAACTAAATTTGGTTTACTATACAACAACTCAATTGTCTCAAATACCCCTAATGTATATGTATATTCAAAATCCTTATGATATGCTTTAATTTTCATTCTCTAAGCCCTTCAACAAATCAATCTGTTTTTTTAAATCCTGTTGCAATACTTCAAAATGTTTACGATCATAACCAACACCCTGATCAATTAATTCTAATAAATCATTGTACTTTTCATAAGCTAATATATATAGTGAAATTTGAATTTGTAAATCAAATTCATTTTGACCATCAGCAATAATTTTATTTATCTCTTTATATTTTGTTTTAAAAACTTCATCTAAATCAACACTCTTATTTCTTTTAAATAATCCCATCCTATTCTTCCTCCTAAAATATTATCTTTGATAATCCAGCTTAGAAAAAGGAATAAATGTTTCAGGTTCCACTTTATGTTCTCCAAGCATTTTTTCCATCCAAACCATATCATACCACTTACCTAACTTATATCCACATTGATGAAAATAAGCAACTTGAACATACCCCATATGCTGATGAAACGAAACACTTCCTTTATCCAGAACAGCTATACAAGCATTCATATTTAATATATTTTGCTTTTTAGAAATATTTTCTAACTTTTGATACAATGCCTTTCCAATTCCCATATTATGATGCTCTACATCTACATAAACCGAAGTCTCTACAGCCCAATTATAAGCAGCTCTATTTTTAAAGGCTGATGTATATGCATATCCAACTATTACATCATCTATTTTTGCAACTAAGTATGGATAATTTTTTAAAGTATTGATTATTCGTTGCCTAAATTCTTCAATACTTGGAACTTCACATTCAAAAGTTATTGCTGTATTTAAAATATATGGTTTATAAATATTAAGTATTTTTTCAACATCTTTTGGTTTAGCAATTTCTATAACTATATTCATTATCCTGCTCCTTATTATAATGACTACTTTTTATGTTTACTAGATAAATTTATTACTACGATTTCACTATGACCAGCTGTTCGAATACTATATCCCCATCCTCCCATACCTGAAGATACAATTGCATAAAAATTTCCTTCTTTTTTAATTCCATAATTCATATCATTTACATTTATTAATTCAAAAAAATAATTAAGAGGAAATATCTGTCCAGCATGAGTATGTCCTGAAATTTGAAGATCAATGCCTAATTTAGCATTCTCCTTATAATTTTTAGGCTGATGATCTAATAATACTAATGGCTTATTATCTTTAATATCACTTGTTATTGCTTCTAATGACTTCCTTTTTTTAATAACATAATCTTTTCGACCAATTAAATAAATATCATCTAACATAACCTTTTCATCTAATAAAACATCTACTCCACTATCTTTTAATCTATTTATAAGATTAAATTCTTTTAAAGGCGAACCCCCTTGAAAACCAATTTCATGATTTCCTTCAATAAAAAATACTGAGTATCTAGATGCTAGATTAGAAAATACTTCCATTGCATAATCTACTTCATCTTGTGTTGTATTTTCATCAAAAATATCTCCTAATAGTATAATCGCATCTGGATCAATCGTTCCAGCATGATTAGAAATCTTTGTTAAATCTGTTTTAGAAACAATAGTACCTAAATGAATATCTGAAATAACCATTAATGATTTATCATTAAAATCTTTATCTATTTCAACATTATATGTCGTTATAACTGTATTTTTAGCATTATACATCCCATAACAGCTTAAAACAATACTTGCTGCCAAAGCTACCATTCCTTGACAATAAATAAATTTAAAATAATGATTAAATTTTGTTTTATATAATACTAAATTAATAATATCAAAAACCACAAAACATATACAAGCATTAACTAAAAAACCGAAAAAGATTAAATCATATAGACATAAAATAATTAAACATAAAACAATAATAATTGTAATAATATTACGATATCTAGCTTTTGCAAACACTAATCGAGTATGATAAGCCAAGTAAACTGTCATAATAGCTACTAAAATCATTTCCATTAAAATAAACCAGCTCATTACTAATCATCTCCTGGTATATTATAAATAACTCATTTAATTAGTCATTTATAATATACTTTTTCCTTCCTATCAACCTTATTTATCCGTGGTTGATAACGGTTAACTTATTCTGTAAAATTGAATATTGTGAATGTGGATTTGTATTTTTCTCCCTGTGGCTTGACTACTTTTTGGAGGTTCTTACCACACCTTATTCCTAAACAATGATGAGTTAGATGAGTCTTGAATTCCTATTTTGAACCAGGTTTTGTGGTCTAAGCGTTGTGGATACCATTTTCACATTATCTACATACAGAAAGGATACTGTTTTATGAATTATTTAGTTGGTATTGATATCGGTAAAAATAAACACTTCTTTTGTGTCATGGATAAAGATACTGGTGAACTTTTAGTCGACCCTGTTTCTTTTTCTAATAATAAAGAAGGCTTTGACTTTCTTATCAATAAACTTAAACCATTTTCTAAAAACTCTATTTTAACAGGTATGGAGGATACTGGGCATTATCATTTTGCTTTATTAAAGTTTCTTTTAAGTAATGCTTTTACTGTTGCTTTGATTAACCCTAAAACCACTGATTTTACTCGTAAAATGCAGGGTGGGATTACCAAAAATGATAAGCTTGATACTTTAACCATTTGCGATGTTCTTGATACTCCTGAACGCAAGAAACAATATCGCATTACGAAAGTCAACAGCTTCGATTTTTATGAACAAAAACAATTGACCAGACATCATCATAATCTAAAGGAAGAACTTAATGTTTATACAAATCGCCTACAGAAATGTATTGATATCGTATTCCCTGAGTTTAACAGATTATTCAAATCTAAATATGGCACTGTCTATATGAATCTTCTCAAAACATTTGGCAGTGCTGAAGATATCGCTAATACAGATATCAGAACCATTCGCAAATGTTTTGATATCAACGGCAGAGGAAAACGCATCGCTTTAACACCTGAACAGTTAAAAGAATGTGCTAAATCTTCTATTGGTATTTCTTCTACAGCTGAGATTATTCAAATCAAGCACTTGGTCAATCAAATAGAACTTATCAATGAGCAAATTGCTGAGACAGATAAAAAAATAGAAGAGTTCTCCGTGAAAAACAACTCTCCTATCTTATCCATACCAGGAATTTCTCATTTCTCTGGTACTTCTATTTTAGCCGAATTAGGAGATATAAGCAACTATAAAAAGCCTTCTCAGATCATAAAATTTGCAGGAGTAGCACCTTTACACTATGAATCCAGTCAATTTACTGCACAACATACCTCTATCACTAAGAAAGGATCAAAATATCTAAGAAAGACCTTATATCAAATCATATTGCCTGTAATCAATCATAATCCTATATTTAAACAATATTATGAATTAAAGATTTCTCAAGGTAAAGGACATCGTTGTGCTCAAGGTCATTGTGTAAGAAAACTACTTAGAATCATTTATCACCTATTAAGCACTAGTCAAAAGTTTGATCCTGTACTTTTAAGATAACTAAACAAATATACAAATTTTTAAAAATGCCTTTTTAAAAGTTGTTTTTGTCATGCTCAAAATCACATACAAATATTCAATTTTCAAAGTTCTATACAAGTTAACTCATAAAATCAACAATTTTAATATTTTCAAACTTTTTCATAAAAATTACTTGATTTTTATATAGTTAGCTCCAATTTATTATTATACCATAGTTTATATTTATGTTATAATGACTTTGAGGTGAAATTATGCATAAATTAGCTTGTCCTAAATGTCATGAACCACTTATACAAATAGGAAATTCATACAAATGTGTTAAAGGTCATTGTTATGATATTGCCAAGAGTAAATATTTAAATCTATTATTAAATCCTGATAAAGCAACCAATAATCCAGGAGATAGTAAAGAAAGTCTTATTGCAAGAAAAGCATATCTAACTAATGGGTATTATGATATTATTTTAAATAATGTTATTGATTGTATTAAAAGATATCGTAAGGGTAATAAATTAAATATTTTAGATTTAGGATGTGGTGAAGGTTACTATACTTGTGGGCTTAATAAAGTTTTTAACCAGGATACCATATATGGTTTAGATATTTCTAAAGAAGCCATTAATATGGCAACAAAATATACTAAAGATGTATATTGGTTAGTTGGTAATAGTAAAAACCTTCCTTTTCTCGATCATTCATTAGATTTCATTACAGCCTTATTTACTGTTGTTAATCAAGATGAATTAAAACGAACACTTAAAAACGAAGGATACATTATTCATGTAACAGCTAACCCTAATCACTTAATTGAGATAAAAGAATTGATTTATGATAAAATTAAAGTTAAAAGTGATAAATATATTCGTTTAGACTTTGAAACAATTGAAAGTTATGATCTTGTACACTTAATACATATTGATAATCGTGAAGATGCTCTAAACTTATTAAAGATGACACCTCATTATTATCATATCAAAAAAGAACGTCGTAATGTTCTTGACACATTAGAAAAATTATCTGTTACTATAGATATTAAAATCACTATTTATCACATATAGACATGTTTTCATGTCTTTTTTCATCTATTAAATGCCATTTTTTACTTGTAAAAAAATCTAACCATTTTAACTATATTAAAACGATTGTTTTCAAACACTATTCCTGCTGATATCCGCTTTATTTCACCACAATCTAAAAAAATTATATCTATACCTTTTTTACCCTCTTCATAACCAACTATTGTAACCCAATGCCATAAATCATCATCCATCTCATGGCGACGGTGTGTCAAAATCAACAAGCCTAATGGCTCACTATTATTAATACTCTCTTTAATTATATTACTAGCCACTTCTATACTTGGTCTTCTAAAAATAATATATTTACAATTATTTAATAATTTACTCAATCTACGAGCATATAGATACACATATGGAAATCCTCTTTCTTGAGGCTTCATCAATCTATACATTTCTATCATGTGATTTAAATATACATCTTTATTAATTTTGTGTTCTTTTTTAGTATAATAAATAAAAATATCTGTAGCACTTACACTAGCACATCCTGCTTTTTTTGCCCAAGAATCTAAAAACCATTCTTGATTACCACCATGACCTACACACTTATTTTTTTCGTATACTTTTGGATAATCCAAAATCATTACCATCACCTCTTCTATATTTTATTATACGACATTTTACTTAAATTAATCACCGCATAGTATTATAATAAATTATGTAAATGTGTAATCATAAAAAAACAATGTCTCTTAGCTGTATTAACTAAAACATTGTCTTTTTTGCTTATAGGAGTAACTAGTTTATTTCGTTACAGTCCTTTTTATCTAGCTTTTTGTAACGCTTTCTTTAACTTAAAATCATCTATAAAACGTAAAGATGTCTCAAATGTTTTTTGACCATAAACAAATCTAAGCTTTTTAGTTCTTGGATAAGTAACACGTTTTATTTTACGATAATCTAACTTAATTTTACCTATCATCATTTGTCGATGACCAACATAAATAATTTGTTGTAATAAAATACTTACACCTAAAGTAATAATAGTAAGAATATTGAGTGGCGTATATATACTATTTAAATTATTATTAACAGCACTTAAAACCATAACCAAAGAACATATTATGAAAATTCCAATATATAGAATTAATAAAATAACATAAAAATATTTACCAGAATCACTAAGACATGATGTTAAAGTATGATCTTCTTTAGTTGCTAAATACATTGTAACACCATAAGAAATGTTTATGTATGTAAACCATAATAAGGCTAAGAATACCAAAAAAGGTAAAATATTAACAATAGCATTCATAAGATATACTCCTTCTTTCAATAAAATTATTATACAAGAAATTCTCCAATTATCCTATATAAAAATTAATAAAATTTAATAATAATTAATAAATATAACAAAAACCTGCTCAATAAAACAGGTTATTGTGTAAAATTACGTGCATAATACTCATCATAAGTAAGATTACTATTATAAACTTTTTTTGCTAAATCTTTTCCTAAATAACGAAGATGCCAAGGTTCATAACTATAACCAGTTAATGAATCTTTTCCTTCAGGATAACGAACAATAAATCCATAATCAACTAATATTTCAGCAAACCACTTATATTCAGGGTGATTAACAATATTTTCAAAAGAATATGTATCTAAAGCTACATCACAAGCCAATCCTAAAGTATGCTCACTATGCCCAGGACGACTACAAGTTTTATCAGCTTCTTCAACACTAAATGTATTTGCCATATGACGATAACTTTTTTCCTGAGCTGGAGTTGAACGATAACCACTTACAACATAAAAACTAATTCCTTTTTCACGACATTTATTTCTTAAAGCAACAAAATCATCATAAACCTCTCGTGACATTTGATGCTTTCGATATTTATATGCTGGATCACTAGAATTAGTATAACCATCATTGATATAAACAAGGTCATCAGGAACAAAATTATTATCTAATCTATAGTACTTATTTACAATAGTATTTAATTTAGAATTAGGTTGAATAATTATATGTTCATAAAAATTATGATCCAAACTCATATTCACATATGTAACTATATCTTCATCAGATAAATCAGGATGTTTCTTTTTATAATTCTTATAACGTTCTTTATTTGATGGTAAATAATAATTTAGTAACGTAATTGGATCTTTTGAAGAAGCTTTTTTTATTTTTACTTCATCAGGTGTATTTATTAAAGTTATTATATTACTAACTAAATATACGATTACCAAAATAATTATAATAAAAATGAATATTACTAAAGCAACTTTCTTTTTATTTATTCTTCTTCGTTTCATCTTTCTACCTCAAAAACAATAAATAATAAACTACTTAGATAATCATATCATAAAAATATTAAAATTTTTATGAATATTTGCTATACAATGAAATTTTTTTAAATTATTATAATGTTATTGACATATTAAATAAAAAAATACCAACTAAAGGAGTTAACTATGAAAAACACAATTTCATCATTAAAAATACTAGTACAATGTCAAGAAGCAGATTACCAAGGAAATTATAAAATTTCTAATCTAATGTCAAATCTATCAGATTTAGCTACTACAAATGCTATACATTTAGGAATGTGGCATAATGATTTATCAGAAAAATACGGTTTTGTCTTAGCTAAAGAAACAATTATTTTAAAACGGCCAATTAAAATAAATGAATTAATTAAATTATCTACACGTGCAAGCGGATATAAAAGAATCCAATTTATGCGCAATTATTGGGTAGAAGATGAAAACGGAGAAGAGATTGCAGCTATATATTCTTTATGGACTTTAATTGATTTAAAAAAAAGAAGAATTATCAAACCCGAAAAAGCAGGAATAATTTTACCTGAAATTGTTCCCTATAAATACACAATTAATAACTATAATGAAATATTTAATGATGTGGAATTATCTTATGTAATGAATAGAACAGTCTTATATAGTGATATTGATGTAAACCAACACTTAAATAATAGTCGTTACTTCGAATGGGCATTTGATGCTATACCCGTTGAATTCTTTAAAGATATTTACTTTAAAGAAATAAGTGTAGTGTTTAAAAAAGAGATGACTCCTAATACAACTGCTAAAATATATCGATATATAAACAAGAATTACGTCAAAATAGTTTTTAAATCTATTGATGATGAAATTACATATTTTGAGTTCGGTGGCCATATAGAAACCATATAAAAATATATTATTTAATCATAACAGATACAAAAAATCTAAATCTAAAAATATTGAATTTATCGCTTATTTAATCCCTTGAATAATCTAAAAATTTTCTTCTTATCAATACATTACACATTATTTTCATATATTGAAAATCAATTTTCAACATATGAAAACTATTTTTGAAATTATATGATATTATAATTGTGTCCCAAATATCTATAATAGTATTCGTTTTCCCGTATAGAATACAGATATTAAAAGCCCTTTGTCCCAAAAGGGTTTTTTCCTTTTATAAAAATTGTTAAAAATAATTATGAGTGAGTTTATGAATATAAAAAGAAACAAAATTAGAAAATGAGTTAAGAGTATTACCAGCAAAGATCAATAGCGTATCGTAAACTGTAAACACTATATACAGAAAACAAAGCAGATACTGCAGAATTAAAATATTATATTACTTGACCTTTATACCTCATATTGGTACTTTAACAACAGAAAGCGCTTTCTTTATTGCTGTAATTTATTTTACAAAATAATAAAAAGCGAGAGCTATAGGATGGAGAAAAAATGAATAGAAAAATTATATTGTATTTACTCTGTATATCGATTTTATATATAGTTTTTTTCAAAGTTTCTGACAAACAAATTTATACTGACAATTCTAATGTTATGACTTTAGAAGAAGCTATTAAATTGATAAACGATAGGGTAAACTCAAAAAAGAAAACTAAATTTTTAACTATAAACGAACCATATGTATACCCAATATTACCAGGAACAAAAGAGTGGGAGAATTTTAAATCTAAAAGTGAAATGATGGACGCTTGTCAAATACCATCTGAAATAGTTAGCGCTATGTCAACAGAAGCCTTAACTCTTTCAGTTATCAATCACCCATTACTTAATACTGAGGTTCTTTCTTATGATAATTATACACAAGGCTTTGATTCTTTTGTATTTGATTTTGATGCAGCAAAAGTATTATTAGAAAGGGAAGATTTTGCAATTAATTTAGCAAAAATATATTTAGATACACCCGTTTTAAATAAAGAAGAATATAAAGAACAAAGTTCTAACTTACAAGATACTATGTTAGATTTCATTGTAAAAGAAACAGTTTTAGCAGTTCCACAAGTATTTAACTTATTAAAGGAAGACGAAGCTGAAGCATTAATTGTAATAGCAGAAAATAAAATGAAAGAAAAATCAGAAAATGAAGAGACGTATGGTACCTCAGTTAACACCTTTTTTACAGTAAGTGCTGCCGTTTCTGGAAAAAGTAATAGAAATGATTGACAACTGTTTTGACTCTTATGGATTCTTATGTTGTTATTACTATTTCTGATGCAGAATTTACCGCTCAACAAAAAGAATACCCTCAAGCAACAATAGTAGCATCAGCAAGTAAAAAATGTATAGTACAATCAAAATAGGGACAAGAGCCTATAATGAAACATAATGAAAGTTATTCTCCATACAATAATTCTAGAACTGTGTGGAGCAAGATAAATTAATATAATAAAAAAGGTTAAGACAATTAATGGTTCTCTATATTTCCAAAAAGTTTTCAAAAATGAGACTTTAAGATAGAATAACCCTATTTTTCTGTAAAGTGTAAAAAGTATCATTCAAAGCCATAGGGTAGAGAATGATATTTTTACTTTACAAAAACAACTATCTTTGATGATTAATTGTGCCAATGATTATTTTATCAATTTGGGTATAGTTGATCATCTAGTGTGATCCTATAGCATAAAATTATAAAAAATCAGAATATTTTAAAATCAAAACTGTTATAAAATATGGATTTTACAAACAAAATAACTACTATAAATTACTTCTAGTATAGAATATAGATATTAATATCCCTTCCCCCTAAAAGTTTTTTCCTTTTATAAAAACTGTTAAAAATAATTATGGATGAATTTATGAATCCAAAATATAAAAAGAAACAAAATTACGAACATTAGAGAATAAATTAAAAATACTTTGGTAAATACCAAAGATCAATAACGTATTGTAAACTGCAAACATGAAATACATAAGCAAAGACAAATACTACTAAATATTAATAACTATTAAAATATTGCATTATTTAACTCTTAAACCACATATTAGTATTTTATAAAACTATTTTCTTTATCATTATTACAAATGGTAAATGATAGTTATGGGATGTAAAATGAAAACTAAAAAAAGGCACTTTCGTGCCAATACGTGCCAATATATATCTATAATATTATCTAATTCCTCATCTAAAATATCTTCATCCATATTATACTATAACTTTTTTTAATTTCTTTTCAAATTCTCTACGAGGAAACATCACTACTGCACCACAGCCTAAGCATTTAATTTTAATATCTGCACCCATCCTGATTATCTGCCATTGATTTGATTTTTTACATGGATGAGTTTTTTTCATTTCTACTATATCATTTAACTTATAATCCATATTATCCACCATTCCGTTTATAAAAAGCTTCAATAGTATTTTGCATTAACATTGTTATTGTCATTGGTCCAATCCCACCAGGAACAGGAGTAATTGCTTTTACTTTATCTTTTACATCCTCAAAATCTACATCACCGCATAATTTATTATTTTCATCTCGATTAATTCCCACATCTAAAACAATAGCATCATCTTTTATATATTCGTGATTAAAAAACTTTGGTTTACCAATTGCTGTAATCAAAACATCGGCACGTGAGCATATTTTTTTTAAATCTTTAGTTTTACTATGTGCTATTGTTACAGTAGCATTTTTTTGTAAACATAATAACGCTACTGGCTTACCAACAATATTACTTCTACCTACAACAACAACCTCTTTACCATCTAAATCATAATTAATTTTCTCTAATAAAACCAACATTCCCTTTGGTGTACATGGTACTAAAGAATTTTGTCCTAAAAAAAGATTTGCTACATTATGTGGATGAAAACCATCAACATCCTTATCAAAGGCAATTGCATTAAGTACCTTTTCTTCACTAATATGTTTAGGTAAAGGTAACTGTACTAAAATACCATCAACAGTTTCATCATTATTTAAAATTTCTATTTCTTCTAATAACTGACTTTCACTAAATGATGAATCATGTTTTATAATTTCTGATTCTATCCCTATATAATCGCACCCTCGCTCCTTATTACGTACATAAGTTAAGCTAGCTGGATTATCTCCTATTAGAATAACAACTAATTTAGGCATACGTGAATAATTTTTTCTTATCGTTTCAACATCATTTTTTAATTGATCTTTAATTTTTAAAGCAATTTCCTTACCATTTATAATCATTGATAAATCCCCCTTAAACTATTAAATTCAATTATACCAAAATATCACTCACATGCAACTACTATATGATTTCTTTAAGATATTCCTGATACTCCATTAAAATCATCTCTAACTGTTCATAAGTATCTATTTTTGATAATTCATTTTTTACCCTTGCAGAAGATTTTAAACCTTTTATATACCAAGGAGCATGTCCTCGCATTTGAAACATTGCTACTTTTTCAGGTTCAATTTCCATTAACCTTTTAGCATGTGCTAAACACTGTGCGATTTTTTCTTGATAAGTTGGTTCACCTATTATTTGACCAGTTTGCAATGATTCTACCACTTGTTTAATCAACCAGGGATTACCTAAAGCTGCACGACCAATCATCACAGCATCTACATTTGTTTCAGCAAACATTTTATGAGCATCTTCAACAGTTTTTATATCTCCATTACCAATTACAGGAATCTTTAAAGCTTCCTTAACTTGACGAATAATTTGCCAATCAGCATGCCCCTCATACATTTGTGAACGAGTTCTACCATGAATTGCAATTGCACTAGCACCTGCTTTTTCAATCAACTTAGCAACTTCAACAGCATTAATATGATCTTTATCAAAACCACTACGAATTTTTACTGTAACAGGCTTTGATACATTTTCAACAATTCCTTTTACAATCTCATAAATTTTATCAGGATACAATAATAATTTACTACCAGCATCAGCCTTTAACACCTTATTTACAGGACAGCCCATATTAATATCAATAATATCACAATTAGAATGTTCATCAATATATTTAGCAGCTTTAACCATAGTTTCTACTTCACCACCAAATAATTGAATACTAACAGGATGTTCTCCTTCATCAACTTGAAGCATATCAATAGTCTTATTATTTCCATAACATAGAGCTTTATCACTAACCATCTCTGAATAGACTAATCCAGCACCAAAATCTTTTATTATTTTTCGAAAAGCCATATTAGTAATACCTGCCATAGGTGCCATTACAACTGGATTTTTAATTTCTATATCTCCTATTTTAAACATTAACTCACTCCTCATTGGTATCTTATCAATTATTTTAAAAAAAATAAATATAAATGTTTAAAAATATTTAACCTGTTCATAATAATTACAGATAACTTACACTTCCCCGCTATTTTCCTCCCCGAAATAGACGTAAGTTATCGAGTTAGTTATATTCCTAAATATGTTGGTAAACCAAATAAAAGAAAGGCTTCCCCCGCCTTTCTTTTATTTTATATAGTCACTATAAAAAAAGAAGAAAACATAACATTTTCTCCTCTATATATCATTAATAATCTCTTTTAATTCCTCTTCACTAAAATTATATTCTGCATTACAAAATTGACAATGAAGCTGACAACCATGATCTTTTTCAATCATTGAATTTAGCTCATCTTTACCAATAGTAATTAATGCTTTAGAAAGTTTATCTTTAGAACAATCACATTTAAAATATAAATCTTGTTTTTCTGTAATCTCAACATCACTAAATAAAAGTTCTAAAATCTCTTCAGGCGTTTTTCCATCATTAATCAACTGAGAAACAGGAGGACAATTTTTAACCGCATTTTCTATATAAGTTATATCCTCCTCAGTAGCCTCTGGTAATAACTGAATAATAAATCCTCCTGAAGCTAAAATCTCATTAGTATCATTAACTAGTACCCCAACGGAAACTACAGATGGTGTTTGCTCACTAACTGCAAAATAATAACTAAAGTCATCACCAATTTCCCCAGTTTGTAAAGGTACAGAACCTGTAAAGGGTTCTTTCAAGCCCATATCTTTGATAACCTGTAAAGTCCCTTCATGGCCTACTGCTACTCCCACAGCTAATTTACCAGTATCATTATAAGTATAATGAACCTCAGGATTAGCAACAAACCCCTTAATATTACCATCACCATTAGTAACACAAATCATTGTTCCAATTGGTCCACCACCATTTATAACAACGGTCATTTTTTCATTATTTTTATTCATTTTTGCCATCATTAAAGTAGCAGACATCATTCTTCCTAAAGCAGCTGATGCAGTTGGCCATAAATTATGATCCTTTCTAGCAACTTCAAGTAATTTTGTAGTACTACAAGCAAAAACTCGACAGTTCTTGCTATTAATTAAACCTCTAACTAAATAATCTTTCATATTCCCTTCTCCTTATAAAAACACTATAACCGATGATAAAATCATTGGTATAATCATACATAAAACAATAAACAGTATAAATAATTTCTTTCCTTGTTCCTTCATTTTCTCACCTCTAAATATGAAAAAAAGCGGTAACCGCTTTATTTCATATCATCTAATAAATCATCAGCATCATCAAATGAAGGTGTATTGTCATCAATAGAACTATTTTCATCCAAACTATGATCTGCAGTCCCATCATGACGGTCTAACATTTGACCTGTATTAAATAACGCTTCAATTTGTTCACCTGCTAAAGTTTCATGTTCTAATAAAGCATCAGCAATAGTTACTAATCTATCTTTATTAGCTTCAATTATTTCTTTTGCCTTAGCATAACATTCATCAATAATCTTACGAACCTGAACATCAATTTCATATGCGATTTGACCAGAATGAGAATTACTATGTTGTGTATAATCACGACCTAAAAATACATTTCCTTGTTCAGAATCATACTTAATTGGTCCTAACTCAGACATTCCTAATTCTGTAACCATCATTCTTGCAATTCTTGTTGCTTGTTCAATATCATTATGAGCTCCAGAGCTTACATCTCCAAAGAAAATTTCTTCAGCCACACGTCCACCCATAAATCCTGCTATATTAGCTTCTAATTGTGCTTTAGTTTGGAAATAAGTTTCCTCTTTAGGCGTCATCAAATTATAACCACCTGCCTGTCCACGAGGTACAATAGTAACTTTTTGTACCTTATTAGCATCTTCTAAAGTTAAACCTAATACCGCATGTCCAGCTTCATGATAAGCAACTAAACGACGTTCTTTTTCACTATATTTACGAGATTTCTTCGCTGGTCCACCCATTACACGATCAACCGCTTCATCAATATCTGCCATTGATATAACTTTATGATCTTCACGAACAGCTAATAAAGCTGCCTCATTTAATACATTTTCAAGCTCTGCCCCTGAAAAACCTGGTGTTCTTTGAGCAATATTACTAAAATCAACATCTGGTGCAAACTTTTTATTACGTGCATGTACTTTTAAAATTTCTGTACGTGCATTTTTATCAGGATTAGCCACCTGAATTTGGCGGTCAAAACGTCCTGGACGTAATAATGCAGGATCCAAAACATCAGCACGGTTAGTTGCTGCCAAAATAATAATTCCTTCATTACCACTAAATCCATCCATCTCAACTAATAATTGGTTTAATGTTTGTTCACGTTCATCGTGTCCACCGCCCATACCAGTTCCTCTTTGACGACCTACAGCATCAATTTCATCAATAAAAATAATACATGGAGCAGTTTGTTTAGCTTTTTTAAACATATCACGTACACGTCCAGCACCAACTCCGACAAACATTTCCACAAACTCAGAACCAGATATTGAATAATATGGTACACTAGCTTCACCAGAAACCGCTCTTGCAAGTAATGTCTTTCCTGTACCTGGTGGACCAACTAATAATACCCCTTTTGGTATACGAGCTCCCATCTGGGCAAATTTCTTAGGATTTTTCAAAAAAGCTACTAATTCTTTTAGTTCTTCTTTTTCCTCATCTGCACCAGCAACATCGGAAAATCTTGTTTTTTGATTTTTTTCTAATTTAGCTCTTGAATTACCAAAATCAAAAGCTTTAGCATTTCCACCACCTTGAGACATCATTCTAAAAATAAAGAACATACCTCCAAGTAATAATACATATGGTAAAATATTAGCTATGATTCGCATAAACATACCACGATCATTAGCATCTACAATTGTAGTTTCAATTCCTTTTTCATTTAAAAGACCTGTTAGCGATTGCATCTCTGCTTCAGTATTAGGAATAGTTGTCGTAAACTCAACTTCTATTGATTTACCATCAGCTTTCTTCGTATACTTACCCGAAACATCAACGACTAACGAAGAAGGAACTATCTCAACTTCCTTAATCTTTTCATCTTGTACTACTTCCACAAATTCACTGTACTTAATTTCTTTACTGTTACTTTGATTCATAAAAGTAACAAGTCCTCCAATTAAGACTAGTACTAATAACCAGGGAAGAATTGACTTTAATAATCCATTCTTATTGTTCATAAACTCTCCTTACTTATAACATTCTTCTTTTAAAATACCAACATATGGTAGTTGGCGATACCTTTCATTAAAATCCAATCCATAACCAACAACAAAAGCATTAGGAATCGTAAACCCAATATAATCAGCTTTCATATCAATAACTCGTCCTTCTGCTTTATCTAACATTGTAACAATTTTCACACTATTAGCTCTACGTTTTAAGAGCATTTCTTTAACATTATATAATGTCTTTCCTGTATCAAGAATATCTTCAACAATTAAAATATTTTTACCTGTTACATCTTCTTTTAAATCCTGTTTAACTACAAGTGTTTTTGACTCAACACCATCATAACTGCTAACATTCATATAATCAAATGTTACATCACTATTCAAATGTTTTGAAAGTTCTGCCATAAAAGGAACAGATCCTTTTAATAATCCTACTAATAAAACTTCTTTACCCTCATAGTCTTTATCAATAATCTTTCCTAACTCTTTACATTTTGCACTGATTTGTTCTTCAGTAATTAAGATTTCCTTTATATTCTTATGCATCCTGCTCACTCCTAATCATATATGCCTATAATTTTACCACATATAAATTAGGTTTTGAATATAAATACCTAATATTTTTTGCAAGATGTGGTACAAGAATAATCATTCCCTGACTATTTTCTACAACTGGCCAAGTTTCTCTTTTACTTTTAGGGATTTTATTATCAATATATAGACGTGATACTTTTTTAGTCCCACCTGCAGTATCAATTACATCCCCAGGTCGAAATGGTCTTATCGTAATAGGAAAATCCTCTTTTGTCAAATAAATACCTTCATTTAGATGACCTTCTTTACTTAAATAAAAGTACTCATTTTTATCATAAACTAATTGATCATATTTTAAACAGTAGCTTATACTATTTTTTAATTTTGAAACATGTATATTATTATATTCTTTTATGAACCTAATATTAACAGGTAAATTCATTTTAATATTTGGTTTATTACTTTTAATTTGTTTAATAACTTCTTTAATTAAAGTATCACTAATTAAAGGTGGATAAACGATTTCTTTAATTATTTCATAGATAAATTCCTCTAAAAGATCATTAGGAATTATCTGATAATCAATTTTATTTTGATTATGATACATATCAAGATATTTCTTTAATTTTTTTAGATTACTTAAATATCTTTGATTATGCTGTTTTGCATTATATAATAAATCACTTATCTGCTGCTCAGTATAATTCTTTAACGTTATATTACGAATATAATCACGAGTAAACTCAGTTTCAAAGTTTGTATAATCATCACGATATCTTACATTATTATCATGACAATAATCTCGTAATACTTGTTTTTTAATATTTAAAAACGGTCTCAAAATAGTTAATCCCCACACCTCACTAATATCTTTGATCCCTAAATACCCCTTAGTATTATGACGTTGTATCTGCATAATTATATTTTCAATTACATCATCTAAATGATGAGCTAAAACAACTTTCTTAACCCCATATTTACAAGCTATTTGATAATAAAATTCATAACGAAGTTTTCTTGCCTGACTTTGAAAGTTATCTTTTCCATATTCTTCTTTATTTATTTCACGAACATACAATGGTATTTGATATTTACTACAATATTTAAAAACCGTTTCTTGATCAAGATCACTATCATCTCTTAAATGATAATTAACATGGCAAACAACGACTTTAATTCCTTTATTATACATAGCATCTAATAATGCCATTGAATCACAGCCCCCAGATACCCCTACTATATATAACTGATTTAAATCTAATAGTTTTTCTAAATCCATCATTTCATCACCTCAAATATCTTCACTATTATAACAAATAATCCTTTTAATAACATATTAATTTTAAACTTTCAAAGAAAAAGATCGTTAATAAACGACCTAATTTAAATCTTCCACTGCTTTAACTATTTTAATTACAACAATACTTATATCATCCAGATTATTCTCTTCCAAAACTTGATTCATTAATAGAGTAGATATCTCTTGAGGATGCAATCGATTAAATAATTTAATATTTTTATTAATTATTTGTTCAAATCTTTCCCCAGTTCCATCACTAGACATAATAATAAGATCATTATTATTTAATAACATTTCATAACTTGACATCTTTAATTTAGAAACAATTCCTACTGGTAAAGAATTAGTAGCAATTTTTTCAACAATTCCATTTCTAATATGATAACTTGGATTAGCTCCATATTTAATTAATTTCATTTTTGCATTAGCAAGATTAATATTGCATAAATCTAATGTTGTAAACATATCATTTCTATTTTTTATTTTTAATAACGCATTAATAGAGTCAATTGTGTCTTTTAAACTAATTCCATTTAAAATCAATTTAGATAATACTTCTAAAGTTAATTTACTTTCAGCAGCTGCCATTTTCCCTTGACCCATTCCATCGCTTAAAGCTAAATAATGAAGATTATCCTGATGAAAAGCACTAAATGAATCTCCACAATTTAATGGTTCTAAAGAATATTGTTGAATCCCAAATTGTAAAGAATAGTTTTGTTGGTGTTTTAAAACTATTGATGTATATCCTAAATGATGCATAGAATCTTGTATTGAAATAACTTCTAGTGACTCATTTAAATAATTTTCAATAATTGGAACAAGTTCATTAACTACCTCATTACCACTTATATCCATTAATCCTATTTCTAATGTATAAACATCTAATGATATTTGATGTTTATACAAATATGTAATATTAAATTGATATCCTAATAAATGTTCCTTTAATTGATCATCACCAAATGGTGTCTCTTCTAAAGAATTACTAAAATTATCAAAAACTTCACTTAATAATGAAAACTCATAAAATAAATCCTTCTTCAAATGCGAATTCTCTTGATTAACTCTTTTTATTTTTTCATAACTTTCCTTATATTCATTAATTCCATTTAAAAACTTATCTGGACTAATACAATTACTTTTTATATATTTTAGATCCTCATCATTGTATTTTGATTTAAACCCTTTATTTATCAACTTACCCAATCGACTCACACTACCATCCTGGTAGAAACATAAATCACGACTAGGACAATGTAAACACACATCCTCATAGACATACCCAACAAATTCTCCTACATTAACATCTCGATTTGCTTCTTGAAATATATTTGTCAATTGTTTAAATAAAGAGGCGAATGTATTAGCACGTTGAATTAATTTATTACGACTTGTAATATTTTTATAATCATCGCTAAGTAACTTTGGTTTTCGTTTGAAAGTAGGAACGAATAAAAATAAAGCTGCGCTTACTACTATAATAAAATTATGATAGTAATAATCATATTCTATAAAAAATGGAAGAATTAAATGACTTAAAATATACAATGTTGAACAAATTAATTTGTTTTGGGGTTTATACATAAAGAAAATACTAAACGGAAGGATTAGTGATAGTATTTCATCTTTAAGTAAAGGATTAATAAACATTAATATGATAGATACATATAAAATTGTGGGCATAGTCCTATTTATATTTAAATAATATACACTTAATAATAAATAGAATCTAAGTAATATCATCATATACAGCTGATTTACTTCCAATAAAGAAATGATGGCTAACATTATCATTACTGAAAGAATCATCATTCGTTTATTTGTATATACTTCAATTGTGTTATGAATAAAGAGAGGGACCACTTCTAAGCATAATAAACTATGTATTAATGTAAAGGATAGGATTACTAATACTTCTATATAGTTATATTTATATATGTATAAAAAAATCAAACTTACTAAAGTAATTATCAGGGCAATATATTTACTTTTAACAAATTTAAAATGCATCACTATTTGCATAAGTATTATACTAGTAAGAGAAATTAGTAATAACATATAGTTTTCGTAGGACAGGTATGTTGTTAAAACTAATGCACTCAAATATACAATTATATGTCGGTATCCACATATAAATGATATTACTAGCATAGGGAGTACAAAACATAATGATGTATCATATATTTGTATTAAGCTTAGAAAGAGGGTTAATACAAAAATTGAAATATAAGTCATTCTAATATTCTTTATTTTTATTTTCGTCTTTTCTACTGACAAATCCATTTCATTCACCTCGTACTATTGATTATATGGATTTATCAATAAATAATTTGTCGTTTTTTAACCTTAATTACAAACATCTAAATAATTATTAATATTAACATATAAATTAAGCTACTTTTTTAAATAATAGTAAAAAAATTAGAAAAATAATTAGCCTGACACTTCTAAACATTAAACTCTCATAAAACATCTTTCTAACAGACATCTACTAATAATAGAAAAAAATATCCAAAATAATAAACTATATAAAATGTTTATAAATTGATATAATTATTCATGATGAAATCGAAATTAGAATTAAAGGAGATAAATATGAAATCAGTTTTACTTATAGGACAATCAAATATGGCAGGGCGTGGATTTTTACATGAAGTCACACCTCTCTATAATGAAAACATTTTTATGTTAAGAAATGGAAGATGGCAGATGATGTCTGAACCAATTCATTTTGACAGAGCAGTTGCTGGTGTTGGATTGGCAGCATCATTTGCACAAGAATGGTGTAATGCAAACAAAAATGAGAAAATTGGATTAATCCCCTGTGCAGAAGGAGGAAGTTCTATTGACGAATGGAATGTTGAGGGGGCTTTATTTCGTCATGCAATCAGCGAAACAAAATATGCTATGGAAAATAGTGAATTAATTGCAATATTATGGCATCAGGGAGAAAGCGACAGCCATAGTGAACAATATAAAAACTATTATCAAAAACTAAATGTAATAATAAATTCATTTAGAAAAGAATTAGGAGCTTTGGAAGTTCCATTTATTGTTGGAGGGTTAGGGGATTATTTAGGGAAATCTGCATTTGGTTTAAGTTGTACTGAATATAAGCTGGTTAATCAGGAATTACTTCGATATGCCAAAAATAATGATAATTGTTATTTTGTAACTGGAGAAAAATTATATCCAAACCCAGATGGTATACATATTAATGCAGAATCTCAAAGAAGATTTGGTATAAGATATTTTAAAGCCTATCAAACAAAATCAAATATAAACACCCCATTAAAAGATGAAGCAGAAATTGTAGCAGCATATTATGAAAAAGAACACACCACTACTGAAAAAAGATATATGGCATTAGAGCAATTTACTTTGGGGAAGTTGGCGTTAGAAGAAGTGATGGAACATTTGAAGTAGGCATGTAGCGGGTGAAAAGAATATATTGGAGGAATGTGCGGATATGATTGATCTACAGGACAAGGGCGTCTGCCCGGCGATTGAGGATCGGCGAATATGTCGGAAATCCTGTTTTCATGGATTTTTGTACGGAAATCAAGAACGTATATAACTGTAAGGAAAAGATAGAATACAGCTCATGCAGTTGGGAACGGGGCTGGAATATTAAATTTAAAAAGGCAGGGAAAGCATTGTGTACCATATATCCAAGGGAATGTTATATTACAGTTTTGGTTGTTGTAGGTACAAAGGAAAAGCCGTATGTTGAGGAAATACTGCCGGAATGTACGATTGAAATGCAAAATATATATAATCAGACACAGGAAGGAAACGGACAAAGGTGGCTGATGATTGATATAGAGGACAAAGAAGACTTGTATAATGATCTGCTCCGCCTGATTCAAATCCGCAGAAAAGTATGAACCGGCCTGCACGAATTTTCACGCAATGCCCCTGTCAGTAAAGAAAACCTACACG
>OFGM01000650.1_pt1 | contig 28968 bp, 35 predicted proteins | sample 1521741 | NCBI WGS metagenome assembly OFGM01 (sample SAMEA3504079, study PRJEB24116) | mouse gut metagenome | biome: mouse gut; feature: mouse-associated habitat; material: faeces | place: Denmark | collected 2011
AAAAAAAAAAAAAAAAAAAAAAAGAAAAAAAAAAGAAAAGAAAAGAAAAAGAAAATGAAAGAAAAAAACGAGAAAGTGTTATAGATGGGCAATTAGAATTGCTTGATTTTATTGAAGGCTAATTTAAGACCGATAAAGGTCAACTAAACTGAGATTTATTTAGGAGGTAAGAAAGTGACAAACAAGCAATTGGAACGAGGGGTTGAATTGAAAACATTAAAAGATGGTCTTTGGAGAAAAAAAGAACATCTTGAGAAAATGAAAGAGATTTGCTTTGAGAATATGGATATCGCAAAGAAGATCACTCATACATTTACCATAAAAGCAATGAATAATGAGAAGTGGGATGGTGATATTGTCGAAGTATCAGCACACGCCGCATATCATGGAATATGTAGCGATATAAAAGAAATAGAAAATGAACTAGAAAAAATTGAAAAAAAACTTCCTTCTATTTCTAAAACGATTAAAGAAACAAATGAAATAAGGCGTTTATTTGAAATACAAAATAAACTTTATGAAAAAAAGCAAGAACTTATTCTTACAAATCAATCTTTATTGGAAGTTAATACATTAAAAAGAGATATTGAACTTCTCAAGCAAAAGAAAACTGAGATAAGAGAAGAATTGTTAAAATGCGATATTTCTAGTATTACTAAACCTTTTATAGATTATAGTAATGAATTAGTTACTAAATTATATCCTGATATTTTTAAATCTTTTTTTGATATAAAAATAATTGATTACAATAAGATTAATACAAAAAAACTTCCTATAGAATTTGATTTTAGAATTAATAAAGATAACTCTGAAGGGGTTAGAAATGTAAGGAATATTATTGTTGATTTAATTATGCTAAAATTTTCAAAAAATGTTGATTTTATGGCATGGGATTCAAATACATTTAATGGAATTGACCCAAATCAACTTAAGATAATTTTTGAAGAAATAAACAATATATCTAAAACAAATAATAAACAAGTAATAATTTGTTTTAATTCATTTCAATTGGCACAGTATTATGATGAAATTTTCTCAAATGAAAAAATATCTGATAAACATAAGACAATTTTTAATCATTCTTCCACTTTATTAAATATTGAGTTCTAAGACATTTCTATAAGTTAAAATGATAGAAAAAATTCATACCTCAATATTGTTAGCAAATTAAACACAATGGCATTATAAAATAATTTAAAAAAAGTATATACTAATGAGTAGAATAATCACATGAAATGATTTAAATTTAAACATAACAGATAGCTAGGAGTAGGGTTTCTCTAAGCTGTCTGTTTGTTTTTAATAATACAATCTGTTTGAGTTTTTCTTCATCCAAAAATGTAAACATCATCAATAAATATTTTTCATAATCATATATATAATGTTTTCTGATTATTCTAATTGATATACCCATATAATGGTTATTAGTATCAGTATGTATTTTTTTACTATTGTTAAATTGCGACTGCCTTTTTATCTATTGTTTTATTCCTGTCCTTATGAAAATTTGCATCAAGATGTCAGTAGGGTTTATTTTGTATTGTTCTTTCTGAATAAAATAAGAAAGTATATGAAATATGATATTTTCCTTTTTTTAATTTAATGATATACTTTAATTAAAGATAATTTGGAATTATCAATATATTATATGAAAAATATAATTAAGATATGTGTATATGAGGAGAGGAAAATATGAATTGTTTTATAATAATGGGGTTCAATATAAAAACAGGTGAAGATGGAAAAGAATATAACCTTAATATTTCATATGAAGAAATAATAAAACCTGTTTTAGATAAATTAAATATTGATTATATACGTGCTGACGAGTTGATGACATCAGATTTAATAGATGAATCAATGTATAAATTACTATTGAGCACTGATCTTGTTATTGCAGATATTACAACATTAAATCCTAATGCGTTATATGAATTAGGAATAAGATATGCTCTTAAACCATTTTCTACAATCATTATATGTAGAAATGGTACCAATCTTCCATTTGATATAAATCATATGAGAGTTTTTATGTATAAACATGGAGGGAACTATATTTCTTATGAAGAAGTAAAAAGAATGATTGATGTATTAACAAAAATAATTAATAATATTAAAAATAATACTGTAGTAGATAGTCCAGTATATAAATTCATTGAAAATTTAACTCCACCACGATATAAAAACGATAATGATTATTTTAAAGTTACTACACAAAGATTTAAGGCAGGAGATAATTTATGTAATTTAATTAATACTGCATACAAATTAAGGGATAAAGGTAATTTCGAAAAAGCAATTAAATATTATAAAAAAGCATTAAAAATTGCTCCTGATGAATATATTGTAAAAGAAATAGCTACTTGTTTGTATCAAAATGATGTATATCAAAGCTATATTGATGCACTTATTTTTATAAAGCAAAATGTAGATATTAAAGAGACCAAAAATCCTGAGATCTTAAAATGTATTGGTACAATATATAAAAATCTTTGGATGTTAGATGAATCCCAAATCGAATATGCTAAAGAGTCTTTAAATTATTATGAAAAATCATTTGTCATTTTTAATGCTTATAATAGTGGTTTAAATTATGGATTTATGCTTTTGGTTTTAAGTGATTTATCTGAAGATAAAAATGAAGCTTATATGTATAGAATGTGGGCAAAACATATTTATTCTAAAACTAGAGATATTTGTGTTAATAAATATGAATTGTCTGATTATTGGGTAAATGCATCTTTAGAAGAATGTTATTTAGCACTAGAAGATACGTATAATTATGAAAAATATAATCAATTATCTTTAATAAATATCAAATTATTGTCTAAAGATATGATATGGAAAAGAAAAAAAACAGAAAAGCAATTAAACTATATAAAAAGAATTTTATTTAAATAAGAAAGCCACTCTATAAATTCCAAAATAGTTTGTTGTAATATATTAGGATTTATATTTGAGTTATCAGTGATTTCTATATAATGTATTGGTATGTTTTTCTGTGATCTACATAAAACTTCATTATTAGATAAATGGGATTCCATCATAATAAAAAATTGTAGATTTTTTTCAATAGCTAATGATAATTCAATGTCGAGCCAATGACTGGTATAAAAATTTATTTTTCCATCTGTATTTTTTTCTGCTTTTTTCTCAAATGCTATGCATAAAAAGGCATCACTTTTATTTAGTGCATTTATTATTTTAAAGATAGGATTGATTTGAAAGTCATCTATATCCATTACTTCTATAATATTAAAATTATTCAATTCAATGATTTTTTTTACTTCATTTAAAAATTGAATCTGATTTTCATTTTTGGGTGTTGAATAGCTTAGAAATAAATTGATCATAATCATTAATCTCCTTAATATTTTTGATATAAAGATATTTTTGACTATAGTTACTTTTTAAATATCTAATTAGTTTAGGTTGAAAAAAGATTGATTTATAAATAGTAATTAATATAAATTTTAGGTTTATTTTATTTGAAATAGGGTTTTTTCCATTTGGGTTAATAGTAAATAAGATATGTCTTTTAATCATCCTAAACAATCTTATTACTAAATTGCAATCTATATATATTATATAATCACTTGAATTTAATCTTTCTTCTAAACTATGTTTTAAATAATTACCTTCAATAATCCAATTATCTTCTTCAATAAATGAAGAAATATCAAATAACTCATTTTTTTTCCACGTATCTTCCCAATAATAGGAATCTAAATGATAAACTTTTATATACAATTTTTTTGCAATTTCATTAGAAAAGGTACTTTTTCCGCTACAACTAAATCCTAATATTGAAATTTTCATCTTTAAATACTCCTTATTATTGTCAATTCTTATATAATATATTGATAATTCCAAATTAACAATAGAAAATAGAATTTAATTAACTAACTATTTTATTTATTTGTTTACATTTTATATGATTTTTTTAACTACTCGATATAATGAAAATTATGTTATACGAGGAGGAACAAATATGAAAAAAACAAAAAAATATTTAGAAGATTATTTGGAGGATTGTATATTAAGGAAAAGATTGAATCAAAAAACAATAAGAGCATATAAAATAGATTTGAAACAGTATTTTGATTTTATTGGTTCATCTAATGATGATTTAAAAAAAATAAATGAATACATACATTTTTTAAATAGAAAATACTCAAAATATAAGACAGTCAAGAGAAAAATAGCTAGTATAAAAGCATTTTATTCATATTTAGAATATGAGGAAATAATTTCGTTTTCTCCATTTATAAAGATTAGAACACAAATTAAAGAGCCCAAAATGCTGCCAAGGATTATTCAAAAAGAGTATTTGAATTTAATATTTCAATACTTATCTAATGATTTGAATACAGCGAATACTGAATATAAAAAGAAATTAGCGGTAAGAAATATAGCTGCTATAGAATTATTGTTTTCAACAGGTATACGTATATCAGAGTTGTGTAATATTCGTTTAAAAGACATAGACTTTCATGATAGATCATTAAAAATATTTGGAAAAGGATCAAAAGAAAGAATTTTATATTTGGGTAGTGATCAGGTAATAACTTCTTTGAAAAAATATCTAGAATTTAATAATATAGATGATGAAAATAGTTATCTATTTTTGAGTAAATTCAATACACGATTATCGGAACAATCAATAAGGATATTATTAAAAAATATTGAAAATGAATTAAAATTATCAGTACACATTACACCGCATATGTTTAGACATACTTTTGCAACAACATTGCTTGAAAAAGAAGTGGATATAAGATATATACAAAATATATTAGGACATAGTTCAATATCAACAACACAGATATATACACACGTTACTTATCCAAAACAAAAAGAAATATTAATTAATAAAAATCCAATGAATGATTTTCAGGAAAGTGTATAGTCTGTACCAATTCAATAGTAATAAGTATTCTAGTTTATTAAAAGTGGCTGAAGATGGGATGATGGTTTCTACTAGGAGAATAAGCTAAAAAATATATAATATCTTAAAATGAGGGTGAAAAAATGAAAATAGAAATTAATAATTTTGCACAGGGAGATACTGCTATATCATATGATGAAGGAAAAAGATGTTATGAGTTAATAAAAAAATCATTGCAAGATAAAGAAAAAGTATTTCTTGATTTTGCTGGCATTAATTATGTCATAATGGCTTTTTTAAATCCTGTTATTGGTGAATTAATTATTGAAAACGGAGAAGATGTCATGAAAAAAGTTGAAATCGAAAATGCAAATATTGACATACTTAAAAAAATAAAAATGGTTCAAGAAGGGGCTTTTTTAAAGAGAACAGATTTAAATGAGTAAAAAAGTTTTTCTAGATACTTTCATATGATTGGAATAAGGAATATAAAAGATTTTCGAAATAATCCTACTAACAAAACTTATCTACAGTAGGCAGTGTCTGTTTGCTAAAGTGCATATGAAGATATAAATGATTATTATTCATCAGTGAGAGATTCAAATTGAATCTCTTTTTTTGCTTTTGAAAATAGAAAATATTTGATTGGCAATTATTAATAAATCAAAAAATCTGCAGAAACAGGTTGTCAAAATTCAAAAAATTACCTGAGTGATAAGTGAAAGGGGTATTTTAACAGTTTGGTCCTATGTCAAGAGTAGCATGTTGTTTGGATAATGGACCAACAGAAGGACTTTGGGGGATAATCAAGACAGAGATGTATAAGATGTATGAGATATATGACAAAGAAAGTTTAATAGAGGCAATTGGTAATTATATAAATTTTTATAATTACCAGCGTTATCAAGAACGTTATGATTCAAAAGCACCAATGGAAATAAGAATGGAAGCTATGAATACAGTAAAGCCTAAACAATATCCGATTGCATTTAATCCAAGAATAGCAAAGTATCATGAATTACTAAACAACTTAAAAACCCAATCAGCTTAATACCAATTGGGTCATCTATTTTATTTATTTTGTGTGTCCACTTGACTGGGACTGGATCAATCAATAATATAAACCTAGTTCTTTTTTCAATTTTCACGGAATTTTTATGGCAAATCTACGGAAAAATACGATTTTTACGGAAAATTTGCGACATTTATTTGAAACTGTACAATAACTGTGTACGACTCAACCCCCTTGAAAATACGTTGTTTTTTGATTGTATGCTACCTGTATACAGGTTATTTGTTGTTATGTCGTTGTTTCATCTGAGGGAACAAGATAACTTCTTGTATACTTTCTTGTCCTGTTAACAACATCACAAGTCGATCAATTCCCATTCCCATACCACCTGTTGGAGGTAATCCGTATTCCAATGCTTCTACATAATCTAAATCCATTTCATTAGCTTCATCATTACCCAACTCTTTTTCTTTTAATTGATTAGCAAATCTTTCATATTGATCAATTGGATCATTTAATTCAGTAAATGCATTAGCATACTCATTACCACAAATAAATAATTCAAAACGTTGTGTAAAACGTGGATCTTCTAGATTCTTTTTAGCTAGTGGTGAAATTTCAATTGGATGCCCATATACAAATGTAGGTTCAATAATTGTTTCTTCAACATACTTTTCAAAAAATTCATTAATAATATGACCATATCCAAAATGTGGTTCTACATCAATATTATGCTCTTCAGCTAACTTTTTAGCATCCTCAAAAGATAATTGAGCAGCAAAATCTATCCCTGTTTTTTCTTTGATTGCATCAGTCATAGAAATACGTTTAAAACCTGGTGCTAAAGAAATCTTATTTCCTTTATATTCAATATCATATGTTCCACACACAACATTTGCAGCATTAGAAATAATACCTTCTGTTAAATCCATCATCCCTTCAAGATCACTAAATGCCTTATATACTTCAATAGTAGTAAACTCAGGATTATGTGTACGATCCATTCCTTCATTTCTAAATAAACGACCAATTTCATAGACTGCATCCATACCACCAACAATTAATCTTTTTAATCCTAATTCTGTAGCGATACGTAAATAAAACTCCATATCTAAAGTATTGTGATGAGTAGTAAATGGTCTTGCACTAGCCCCACCTAAAATTGGATTTAAAACTGGTGTTTCAACCTCAACATAACCTTTATCATCTAAATAATTTTGAATTGAACGAATGATTTTTGGTCTTGCAAAAGCAATTTTACGAGCTTCCTCATTCATGATCAAATCAACATATCTCCTACGATAACGTTCTTCAACATCACTCAAACCATGATATTTTTCTGGCAATGGGCGTAATGCTTTAGTTAAGTGGGTATATTCTTCAACTTTGATTGAACATTCACCTGTATTAGTCATAAATACAGTTCCCTTAACCCCAATGATATCTCCGATATCACCTTTTTTGATTATTTCATAAACATCTTCACCAACAGCATCTTTACGTACATATAATTGAATTTGGCCATCACGATCCTGGATATGCATAAAACATACTTTTCCTTTACGACGCTTTGTCATGATTCTTCCAGCTACTTTTACTTCTACTGCCATTTCTTCTAATTCTTCATGTGTTTTACTACCATAAGTTTCCTTTATTTCTTTTGAATATGCAGTAACATCAAATCTTTGACCAAAAGGATCTATCCCTTTATCAATTAATTCTTGTAATTTCTCACGACGAACTAATTCTTGTTCGCTAAACTTTCTTTCTTCCATTTTATCCTCCTAATATATAAAAAACTCTCATCCCAAAGGGACGAAAGTCATCGTGGTACCACCCTATTTCATTAATAAGTCACCTTATTAACCTCATCAACTATCAAATAATAGTTTTGCCTATAACGTGGCCTACGTTATCTAATCAATGTTAATATCCTAGATACAGCTCCTAGTCTTTTTTCATTATACCCTACATTATCTCTTTTCACCAACCGAGACTCTCTAAAATGTACTAATATAATTACTCCTCTATTCATCGCCTTTATTTATCGTTGTAATCTTAACTTATCTAGCCATTCTTGTCAATATCAATCTTTCCAATACCACCATTTTAATTTACTAGAATCAGGATTAGAGGTATTTGCATAGTAAACTATCATACGATACATATATAATTGACAACGATCAATCTTTTGTTTTCTTATTTCACATTCTTTTTCATACATCAATTCTGGATCTGCATCTTGTAATGACTCTAATGTATCATAACCAATCAACTTTAACGATGCTTCCGTTGCTTTACCAACATATGGTATTTTTAAAAGATCACTCATTATATATCACCCCACTATAGTATACTTTAGAATTGCCCTTTAAAGCTAGTTCAACCTCTTAATAATTATATAATTTATAAATATGTTCTAATTTTTCCATATCCATTACTTTTATTCTTTAATAATAAAACAATTAAAAAAAATTGATCCTTGTCTAATTAAAGAATCAATTCTTATTACAAAAATAATATAATACATATAAATATTTAAGTTACTATTCTCTATCTCTAATAAAACCTTGAAATTAGCAAAAAAACATGAAAATGTATACTACATAAAATAAATTTCATAATATATAATATCTTTTTATCAGCAAATTAAATATAAATAGTAACATATTTAATTATTTAATGTTTTTAATTATATGACGAGCCACAATAATACCATTTGCACCTGCCTGGGCTAATCCTCTAGTTAAACCTGCACCATCACCCGCTACATATAAATCATCAATTTCACATTCAAAACCTTCTCTTACTTTAGGACGAGCTGAGTAAAATTTAGCTTCAACCCCATATAATAATGTGTGTTCATTAGCAATACCTGGAGTTACATTATCCAATGCCTCAATCATCTCAATAATTGATTTCATAGTATTATAAGGTAATACTAGCCCTAAGTCACCTGGAACTGCTTCAGGTAATGTAGGAACAGTATACCCTTCTTTTAAACGTTTATATGTAGTTCTCCGTCCCCTTTTAATATCACCATATCGCTGAACAATAACACTTCCATTAGACAATTTATTAGCTAAACGACTTACCTCATGAGCAAATTCATTAGGCTGATTAAATGGTTCACTAAAAGTATGTGATACCAGTAATGCAAAATTAGTATTTTTACTACCTAATTTTGGATCATGAAAAGCATGCCCATTTGCCAACATAGTCCCACTATGATTTTCAATAACCACATGTCCTGAGGGATTTGAACAGAATGTTCTAACTTTTGTTCCAACACTAGTGTTATAAATAAACTTTCCTTCATATAAATTATTATTTATCTCTTCCATTACGATATTACTTGTTTCAACACGTACCCCAATATCAACTTGATTATTATATAATTCTAAACCATGTTGTTTTAATACCTTTGTCAACCAAGCAGAACCATCACGTCCTGGTGCTAAGACAATTTTTTTAGCATTTATAATTTTTCCATTTTCTAAAACTATTCCTGTAGCATGTCCATCTTCTACTACCACTTCTTTAACAGATGTTCTAAATGCCACATCTACATGTTGTTTTAATTCATTAGACATTTCTGTCATAATACGTAAATTTTCTTCAGTTCCTAAATGTCTTACTTTAGCTCTTAGCATTTTTAAACCAACTGCATAGCCTCTATGTTCAATGTCTTTAACTTTATCTGTAGTAGGATCTGTAATATCTTTAGTTGCTCCATGTTTTAAATATAAATTATCAACATAATTAATAATATCCTCAACTTCATCATTTGATAAATAATCAGTTAACCAACCACCAAACTCACTTGTGATATTGAATTTACCATCTGAATAAGCTCCTGCCCCACCAAAACCAGATGTAATTGAACAAGCTGGTAAACATCCTGGTTCATCATTTTTTATAATCGGACATGATTTAATTTTCTTTTCTTTAATCGGACAATGACGATTCATAACATCTTGTCCCTTATCTATAAGCAATACTTTCAATTCTGGTTGTTTTAAATACAATTCATAACATGCCATAATCCCTGCTGGACCAGCACCGACAACCACAACATCATAATTTTCTTTCATTCTATCGCTCCGTTCTGGGTTTTATCGCAAACCCTATTAATTATACTCTATAACATTTACAAATTCAATTCTTTCTATTATTATCAACAAATTTCACAAAATTATTACCTATATTACTCTAATTATTGCTCTAATGTTTTAATAATGTTATGATATAAAAGAAATCACGGGAGCTTGTAAACAGGCTGAGAGGAAGTTGTGAACTTCGACCGATTACCTGATTTGGATAATGCCAACGTAGGGAACATAGTTACTTATATAATTATAGGGAATATGTTTTATTGGCATATTCTCTTTTTATTTAAAGGAAAGTGAGGAAGAAAATGTTTGAGAATATTTTAAATGAAATCAAGTTAAGAAATCCATTAGTTCATTGTATTACAAATTATGTTACTGTTAATGACTGTGCAAATGCAATTTTAGCAGTTAATGGAAGTCCTATTATGGCAGATGATATTAACGAAGTTGAAGATATTACAACAATTTGTAATTCATTGGTAATAAACATCGGTACTCTTAATGAACGTACAATTACATCAATGATAGCAGCAGGTAAAATGGCTAATAATTTAAATCACCCTATTATTTTTGATCCAGTTGGTGCTGGTGCTAGTAAATTCCGTACAGAAAGTGCTAAAAAATTATTAAAAAATATTAGTTTTAGTGTAATTAGAGGAAATATTTCTGAAATAAAAGCATTAGCCATAAATACATCTACCACCCAAGGCGTTGATGCTAGTATAAACGATATAGTTACAAAAGATAACCTTGACGAAGTAGTTAAGTTTGCAAAAAAATTTAGTCAAGAGACAAATGCTATTATTGCAATTACTGGCGCTATTGATATCATTGCATCAAAAGATAAAGCGTATGCAATTTATAATGGATGTTCAACAATGTCTAAAATTACTGGAACAGGATGTATGCTTTCAGCAATTCTTGGAGCCTTTATTGCAGTTGGTCAAAGTTCATTATTAGAAACTACTGCTTATACAGTTGCATTAATGGGATATTGTGGTGAGCTTGCTAGTCAAAAAATCAGAAATCGTGATGAAGGAACTAGTAGTTTTAGAACTTATTTAATTGATGCTTTAAGCACTATTAAATATAAAGATTTAAAAGCAGGTGTTAAAATTGATGTTTTATAAAGACATGTTGAAATTGTATCTTGTTACTGATCGTAAATGGCTTAATGGACATAAACTTACCGATGATTTAGAAAAAGCTATTTTAGGTGGTGTAACAATAATTCAACTACGAGAGAAAAATTTAAGTAACGAAGAATTTATAAGTATTGCCAAAGATGTAAAAAAAGTTTGTCAAAAGTATCATATCCCTTTAATTATTAATGATAACCTTGAAGTTGCTTTAGCCATAAATAGTGATGGTATTCACATTGGTCAAAATGATATTCCTGCTTCAATTGTACGTAAACAAATCGGACCAGATAAAATATTAGGAGTTTCAGTTCACAACTTAAAAGAAGCATTTCAAGCTAAAATTGATGGAGCTGATTATGTTGGAGTTGGTGCTATATTTTCTACTGAAACTAAGAATGACGCTACTAATGTAACATTAGATAGTTTAAAAAAAATATGTGACAATATTGATCTTCCTGTTGTTGCAATTGGTGGAATCAACTTAGATAATATTTCTAAACTAAAAGATATTAATATTGCTGGTATAGCAGTAGTTTCTGCAATTATGAAAGCAAATGATATCACTGCTGCTAGTGGTCAATTAGTTAGGGAGTTAAATCATGATTAAAGGATATATCATTGATATGGATGGAACTCTTATTGATTCTATGAATATTTGGGAAAATGCAGCTATAACATTATTAAAGAATAGAGGTATTATTGTTAGCGATGATTTAAAAAGAATTTTAGCTCCTTTATCAATTAAAGATGCCATTAATTATCTAAAAGACAAATACTGTTTCAATGAAACAGTGCCAGAAATTCAAAAGCAGCTTTTTGATTTAATTGAGTATCAATATTTAAATGAAGTTAGTTTAAAAACAGGAGTTAGAGAATTTATTAATAAATGCACAATTTTAAACAAAAAAATGTGTTTATTAACTGCTAATAAACGTGATTTAACTATCAAAATCTTAAACAAGCACAAGTTAATAAGTTATTTTGATAAAATTATTACATGTGATGATACCAATCTAACAAAACAGGATAGTGATATTTACATTTACGCTATGAAAAAACTTAATTTAAATATTAATGAATGTATTGTAATTGAAGATGCCTTACATGCTATAAACACTGCTAAAAAAGCTGGATTCATTGTTTGGGGAGTTGCTGATCGTAGTAATTTAAATGATTGGATAAAAATTAAATCTATATGTGACTTAGCATTTAAAAATATGAAATTTATGGAGGTGCTATAATGAAAAAAGTATTAACAATAGCTGGAACTGATCCCACTGGTGGAGCAGGTGTACAAGCAGATTTAAAGACTATGACTGCTCATAAAGTATATGGAATGAGCATCATTACAGCTCTAGTTGCTCAAAATACAACTGGTGTACGTGATATTATGGAGGTTACACCTCAATTTTTAAATGAACAGTTTGATTGTGTTTTTGAAGATATTTATCCTGATGCTATTAAAATAGGTATGGTTTCAAGCCCTATTTTAATTAAAACCATTGTTACTAAACTAAAACAGTATCCAGTAAAAAATATTGTTATTGATCCAGTTATGGTTTCAACTAGTGGATCACAACTCTTGGCAGATAGTGCTGTAAAGCTTTTGAAAGAATCACTTATTCCTCTTGCTAGTATTATCACTCCCAATATTCCTGAAGCTCAAGTACTAACCGATATAATAATAGATAGCAAAAATAAAATGATTAAAGCTGCCCAAAAAATAAGCACCTTTTATAATGGTTATATTTTAATAAAAGGTGGCCATTTTGAAGATAGAGCAGATGACTTATTATATTACCAGGGAAATATTACCTGGTTGGAAAGTGAAAAAATTAATAATCCTAATACACATGGCACTGGTTGCACTCTTTCTTCAGCCATTGCATCAAATTTAGCAATCGGGTATTCAATGAACGAAAGTGTTGTTAGAGCCAAGAAATATATTTCTGGTGCATTAAATACAAATTTAGATTTAGGAAAAGGTAGCGGCCCACTAAATCATTGTTGGAATATGAATTCTTTAAACTCACATAAACGTTGATTTTTAACACACTTTTAATGAAGTGATTTATCAAAATATAAAGGAATATGCAAAAAACTATACTAACAATCGACTATTAATTAGTATAGTTTTTTATTTTAATCTCTTTTAACTTTTTTTAAATCATCTTCTAATTTATCTATCCTGCTTTTAATACTATCTATCTCTTGAACAATTTTTGCTGTATCTTCATCAAATACATTATCTTTGCAAATCATTTCATAATAAACTTTCCCTAATTTAATAAATTGTTCATCTAAATCTGATTGTGCACTTTTAATGCTAATCTTCAATTTAGCAGTATCTGCTAATTCAGAAGATTTTTCAATTGTTTTTTCTGTAAACTTAGCTGCTTTTTTACTTAAATCATCAAACAAAGCCATAAACATACCTCCATCTAAATACATATCACATGTTTTAATATACCTACTTATTTAACAATAATTATTATAACATTTCCTCTCCTATATATTATAAAAAAATAAAGGAATAACACTTTTAACATATAAAAACATCATACATAAAATCTATTATATATAAATGATGACTTGAATCCTCTTTGCGGTCCATTTGCGGTCCATTTGCGGTCCATTTGCGGTCCATTATAATTCTAAAAAAATTAATCTATTTTTTTATATCTTGTAGCAGTACTTTTACCTATCATTTCAATAATTCCCTCATCTCTCATTTTTCTTGAAAAAGTTGTTGCTTGTTTTTTTGTACATCTGCATAACTCTCTAATCGTTTCATTATTGATACTATCATGTGTTGATAAATAATCCAAAATGAGTGATTTTGATTTTAAATAAGTCACAGTTTTGTCTTGTGTATATTGAACATCTGATTTTACTTTATGATAAGAACTTGGTGTCATCATATATACTCGCCCAGACAATTCAATTAATCCATACTTTTCTAAACTTATAAGTGCATGTTTAACTTCATTTAATGATTGTTGAGTAAGTACTTTTGCTGTTGATAAATTAATAGTTTTATTTTCAAATAAATACCTTAATATCATCAATTCAGGTAATGAAAATGTGAACATATTCTTATCTTGTGTTTCAGTTATGAACCTTACAAATCCTTCATCTTCTAATACACTATATAAAGTTAAACGAATAGCATCATTGAAAACTGTATATTCAGGATATGGTTTTCCCATAGAAACCATCTCTCTATACATAATATCAATACCCTGTCCTGATCTTTGAACATAACGTAACCTTTGCAATGTTTCTGCAATTAATTTATTTCTAGGTAATGATGGATGAGTAATAATATTATCAGCAGTAATATCTGCCATAAAGCCACCTGGACTCTCAATTACCAATTTATCTGAATAATGCTTTACATAAATTGATCCAGGACTATCATATCGACGATGTGTATATCCATTCAACAGTGCTTCTTGAAATACTCTTTCTGAGAAATCATATATTTCTAATCTAAACAATCCTACCTGGACATTAGTCAAATGGTTATAGTCCTGAATTTTTTCAGTTAGTCTATCTAAAACAGAAATAATTGGTATTTTTAAATCTAATCTATTATCGTACTCATCACGATTACTATCACTATAATGTAAATATATACATTCTGCTTGTGGCAAATATCTTTTTATAGATTCCTCTTTTCCTACAAACAGCATACCTGCAACATTTAATTTAAGTCCATCTTCAGTATCTATTAACAATGATAAGTCCTTTAAAAAAGATAAATCATCTAATTCAACTAATGTCGATTGTTTATCCCTCATTTTTAATTTTTCTTTTAACTTATAAACTTCCAACATATTAATATCATCTATAGTTGATTGACCTATGATTTGAGCTGAATAGTCTTTATCTACAATAAAATCTTCTTTAATACTACTTGGATTATAAGGTTTTGAATTTTTACCTAGTCTTTTAAAATACTCACCTGAAGTTGTACCATACAATTGATTTCCTTTTTCAACTGTAATAACAATTACATCTTTATTATCTATATTTACAACTTCAACTTTAGTAAATATATTAGGCATTGTTCTATCATAAATACTTTCTATAATATTTTGCAAATCATAATCAATACAACCAGTTATACTTTGATCATCTTCAACTCCAACTAATAAATATCCTCCACTAGAATTTGATAAAGCAACTATTTCTTTTACACATAATTTTATAAGCTTCTTAAAATCTGGCGTCTTAACCCACGATTTAAATTCAATAGTTTCAGTTTCACCCTGCTCTATTAATTCTAATAATTGACAACTATTCATTATCATCACTCCTCTAGTTCATATATTATACTATACTTAACTATGAAAATAGCAAAATTAATTAAAGAAATAAATTTAAAATCTTATTTTTCCAAAATACATTTGAACTGTATCCTCTAAGCTTAACTTTATTGATTTTAAAAAACATATATTTTTAAATTTCGACAACCTTGAGAACTTTTTAGTACCAAAATAGTGTTACTTAGTTGATATTGAATTTAATAATTTTGTCATCAATAAACATGAATATATATTTATAATGTTTATACTTCTTCTACCACATTTTATTATTCTAATTTCTATTTAAAATAATATTTTATATAAATGGTAATAAATATATAGGCATAAACTATATATTTTTTCTTGCTGATAATCTTTTTGTGAAAAAACATAACAATTATTTATATGCTTTGAATAATTTTTTACAAATTCCTGAATTGATTCATATTTTCCTAAAGCTGATGATTTGACTTTTATAACCAAAATCTTAGTTTCTTCTGAAATTAAAAAATCCACCTCATAATAATGGGTGCTCCCCTCTTTTTCTCATGTATGATAATATAGTCCTCTATTCATTGAAACTAACAATTGTGCTATTAAATTTTCATATAAATATCCCAAATTAGCTGATAATTTATCAGATAGGAATTTAGTTTTCTATAATAGGTCTATTTTGTTACAAATAACCATATATCAGATAAATAAAGTTTATAACTATCTAAATCTTTGGCTAATAACAAATTCACTCCAGTATCTGTAGAATTATAGCTTGGTACTACAGTTTTAGGATCACTTAAATTAAATAATAATTCTTTTCTAACTGTAACTATTTTTCCTAATGCAGATGAAATACGATATTTTTTGATCCTTAGCTAACTGTCTATGTATTGAATGATATTTTTCCAGAGATATCTATTTTTATTAATCTTCCTCATATAGATTAATAATCTGACGTTTTATATTATCTATAGTAGAAAAATTATTTCCTTTCATATTTGCTTTAACCGCTTGTGGCATGCCCCCAACTGCCATATATACTCTAATATCCCTCATTATTAGTTTTCTATTCACTTCTTGTCCAATACTTATTTCATATCAAACAATTATTTTATCTGACCATAATTATTTCCAGTTGCATTTCAGGATTCCTCATAATCCATAGGATACACTTATATTTTCATTTCTTCAGACTGTATTTCATCAAAAATTATAACTAAATCATACTTATATAAATTAATTCCTATGATTGCTTGTAATATCAAGAAAACACATTCAAATTATTAATATCATCAAAACAAGATAATAAATCATTTGATGCAATTTAAAAATCTATAAGAATATAATATTTATATTCAATTTCTGCAAAAATCTAGCAATTGTTTACCCACACGTCTTACTCCTCTAACAAAACAGCATTGAAAAAAAGAAAAAGCTGATTCATTAAAGGAACAGCTTTCTTTGTCTACATATTTCTTATTCAATTTTAAACTTTTACAAAAAGTTCTTAATCTATTATTTACATCTTCTAAAATAACAATTAGTCATGAAGCACAAAACAATGCAAGCTCACAAATTATAAATAAAATAGTCGAGATAAATAATGGACTATAACATTTTGAAGAATTGAATAAATAGCCCCAATATATAAGAAGATAAATTAACTAGCAGTTTTATAGTTATCATTATGATAAAAATTAGAACTATCACCACTACTGTTAAAACTTTAAATAAGAACTTCACTAACATCATTGATTCCAAATTCTTCATGAAAATATTTAAGAGTAGAATACTTATACTTTCTTTCAAATTGTTTAATATGTAATGGTATACGCCCATTAACATGCTCAACATAATCATATATATATCTTTCCAAATTCTTATGAATATAATCTTCTTGTTTTTCAAATTCTTTATATTCATCAATATCAATAGTAGAACTTTCACCAATATAATCATCTTTTGAAACAATAACAAGCTTAGAGAAATCTAATCCTGATTGATGCTTTTTACTTCTATCAGAAAATTTAAACTTATACCCGTTATTATGTTTCATTTCTGTTCTAAATGGTACACACACATAACAATCTGCTAAATAATCTATCTCAAATAAAACAACATCATAACTTCTTCCTTCTTTTGTTAAAATTTCTTGATATTGATCATGAGGATAATCTTTATAAAATTGCTCACTTAACTTTTTTATTTCATAATCATGCACTTTACTTATCCTCCTTTTCTCTAAAAAAATAAGAGGAACCTGTTATAGATTCCTCTATCTTGCATCCTTGAGCCATTTTTTATTTTACCGATGTGTCTTTGCTCTCACACATCATCATCGCTCGGTCATTTTTTATTTTACCGACGAGTCAGAACCGTCACTCGTCATCATAGGATGCTTTGAGGTTGAACACCTCATTATTAATATGCACCAGATATGCATTTAATAACAATATAAATGAAAGTTCCCTTCCATTTATATTATACTCATTCAAATAAAAAAGTCTATAATTTTCAAAATTAAAAATCACATATAAATAATTTCACGATCTATAATCTCTTCAACACAATTTTTAATATTATTCAGTTCCTGAACCCATTTCATTTGATCTTATTCTGTTCAATTAATCTCTCATATAATGCATTGGCTTCATCATCTATCATTTGTATATGTTCGTTTAATTCACCTTTTGTTAATAAATTTGTATAAATGATTGGTCGATACTGTTTTAAATACTGCAATCTTTTTCTATCAAATCTTGTTAAATGGATTTCTTTTTGAGGTAGTAATATTAGTTCTGTATTGCTTTTCCATTTCAGATTCATCTTTAAATCTTCTTATTTTATTATAACATTGCCTTCTTTTTCTTATAAAACCATTTAATTTATCTTGATTATGTCAAATAATAATTACTCACAAGCATATTTAAAGAAAATCAATGGTATTTTAAACGTAATCTTTAACTATGCTTCTAAATATTATGACTTAAAAAATAATCCATGTATCAAAGCAGGTAGTATGGGTAGACATAAAAGCAAAGAAATAGTCATATATACTCATGAACAAATGAAAGTATTGCTTAAAAATATTTATGATTATACCGATTACACAATCTTTTCAATTTTATTTTACACAGGCATGAGAAAAGATGAACTATTTGCTTTGACTAAAAAAGATATAAATTCAGATAAAGGTATTATAAACATTAACAAATCATATCAAAGAATTGCTAAAGAAAATGTGATTACTCCACCCAAAACTCCAAACAGTATAAGAAAAGTTGAAATCCCTCTTTTTCTTATTAAAAATGATGATTAGGTATTTATGCATCATTATATGAGGTTAAGAGGTCGATTAAAAATAGCACAAAGGAATTCAGAACTTACACAAGATTTTACAATTCATTGCTTTAAACATAGCCACGTTTCATTATTAATTGAGTTAGGTTATAGTGTTTTAATAATTGCAGAACATATTGGTGATACAGTTGAAACAACACTCAAAACTTATAGTCATCTTTACCCTGACAAGCAAGTACAACTCGTTAATAAACTTGAAGAAATGAATAATAGTACCATTTTAGTACCAAAGCCACCTACAAAAAAAGAAAAAACCCTGAATTTATCAAGGGTTTTTAGTATCAATTAATCACCAACATATGGTAATAAAGCCATTTGACGAGCACGTTTAATAGCAGTTGCTAACATTCTTTGATATTTAGCACTAGTACCTGTTACACGTCTAGGAATAATTTTTCCATTAGCTGAAACGAATCTTTTTAATAATTCAACATCTTTATAATCAATGTAAGTAATGTTATTTTTTGTAAAGTAGCAAACTTTTTTTCTACCCATTCTTTGTTTTCTAAATGCCATATTAAAAACTCCTTTCTTTAAAACTGAATATCATCTTCCATGATATCATATGTATTAAGTGAATTATCAAACTCTTTTTCTAATTCAACTGTTTTCATATCATAGAAATTATCATTATTTTGTGGTTGCTGCATTTGCATTTGAGGCTGTGATTGTGCTCTTTCACGAGCAGCTCTAGTTTCTAAAAACTGAACGCTGTCACAAATCACTTCAACTACATATACTTTTTGTCCTTGAGAATTATCATAGCTACGAGTTTGAATTCTTCCCTCAACTCCAACTAAACTTCCTTTAGAACAATATCTTTCAACATTCTCAGCTGGTTTACGCCAAACAACACAGTTAATAAAATCGGCTTGTTGTTGACCATCTCTAGATGTAAAATTACGATTTACTGCTAAAGTAAATGATGTAACCGCATCACCTTGAGGTGTTCTTCTAAGCTCAGGATCCCGAGTCATTCTACCAACTAAGACTACTCTGTTTATCATTTATGTGCCTCCTACTATTTGCGAAGAGTTAAATGACGTAACATAGCAGTGTTGATGTTTGATAAACGTTCAAACTCAGCAACATCTGCAGGTGTACAACTTGCATTTACAACTACATAGTAACCTTTTTTGTAATCTTCGATTTCATATGCTAAATCACGTAATCCCCATTCATCAATGCTATCAATAGTTCCACCGTTAGCTGTTAAAACTCCTTTAAAGCTTTCGATTAATTTGTTTCTAGCATCTTCTTCAACATCAGGTTTTACAATAAACATAATCTCATACTTGTTCATTTCTATACCTCCTATGGTCTATTGGCTTATCTCTTTTGGATAAGCAGGCAAGTAAATTTAATATTTTTACATGCGAGGATATAATAGCATAACATTAATAACAAAGCAATAATTTATTTGATTTTACCGCTGCTTTTGTTTAAAAAAATATATTTGGATATAATTATTATATGGTGAAAGATTATGCGTTTAAAAAATAAAATTATTTTAGTTACTGCTTCCACTCGTGGAATTGGTTTAGCAATTGTAAAATTATGTGCAAAAGAAGGTGCTACTGTGTATATGGCAGCACGTAATTTAGAACAAGCTAATTTGATAGCAGAAGAATTAAATTGTAATGGTTATAGCATTAAAGTTGTATATAATGATGCCAACAAACAAGAAACTTATATCTCAATGATTGATGAAGTCATTAAAAATGAAGGAAAAATTGATGTTTTAATAAATAATTTTGGTACCTCAAATCCCAAAATAGATTTAAATATTGAATATACTAAATATGATGATTTTATTAATATCATTAATATGAATATTAGCAGTGTCTTTATCGCAAGTCAGCATGCAATTAAATATATGAAGAAAAATGGTGGCAGTATTATCAATATTAGTTCAATCAGTGGTATTGTTCCTGATATATCTCAAATAGCTTATGGTGTATCAAAAGCATCAATTAACTATTTAACTAAAGAAATTGCAGGACAAGCGGCTTCTTATAATATTCGATGTAATGCAATACTTCCTGGTATGACTGCTACTGATGCTGTAAATAATAACTTAACTTCAGTTTTTAAAGATTATTTTTTAAGACACTCCCCTATTAAAAGAATGGCTTTTCCTGAAGAAATAGCTAACGCTGCTATATATTTTGCTAGCGATGAATCTGCTTTTACTACTGGTCAAATTTTAGCAATTCATGGTGGATTTGGTATGGTTACCCCCTTATATGCAGATATGATTGAAAACCAGTATAAAAGATAAATACTATTATTAATATTGATAACACCACAATGTGGTGTTATTTTAAATATATAAAATTAAACTCTACATGTTAATTCTTGTTCTAAAAATTGTTTAATATAAGGATTATTTTCTTTGTTTAATGTTGGCATAAACGCCATATATCTACACTTTTGATATGTCTCATCATCTAGTATAAAACTATACCCCTTAACACACCTAGGATTACAGTCATCAGGGTTAATTAATCTTTTACAAACAGATGCTTTTTTAACATCTTTTTTCATTTTACTTGGCAAAGTATTTAAAAAACTTTGATATTTATTAATATTCTCTGGATAAATACGAATTTTAACCCCAGATTTACGGATTACAAATGATGCTAATGTCCGTTTATTATCCTTTAAAATATATGAAACAAGATATCCACTTTTAGCAGACTTTATATCACATTTACAATTACTCTCAATTAAAAAATCATTTAATTCCTCTACAAAAACCCGATTACTTTCATCAATACTTTCAAGAAATAATTTAAATTTATCTTCCATATAAAATTCCCCTTCTTATTTTTCTTCTAGAATCGGTATCCAAATTTGACTCAAATAATTTTGATCATAAACATTTCCATTACTATACCATTCAAATTCTGGACATTTAGCATGCTTAAATGGATATTTTATTATCCATTCCTCATTTAAAAACTTCCACCCCCTTTGAATTGCCTGTGGCATTGCACCTCGACAATCAAAAATAGCCCATGTAACTTCTGGAATAATATATTCAACAAACCCTTCAGGCATTTCTTGGTTTGATATCACCATGATAGAATATTCAATCTCGTTATTATATTTATCATATTTACTGAACATCCCAAACATTCCCATCGGATTTCCCTCATCCATTGAAATTAATTGCAAAAAAGTTCCATCCCTTTGGATATCGCTCCAAAACTTTAATATTTGACTATAATGTGCATCATTTGCATATGAAACTTTAATACTTTTTCCCACTAAACGAAATGACCTTCTACTTTCAAGTTTCCATGTATATTTCTGTTTTTTAAGAAGATTCATTTTAGGATAGACTTGTAATTTAGCATCATTATCACGAGCTTGCTTAGGTGAAACTCCATGAAACTGTTGAAACGCTTTTGTAAAAGATGTTGGTGAATCATAACCATATTTATAACTTAAATCAATTATTTTAATGTTTGTACTTTTTAAATCATATCCTGCTAATGTTAGCTTCCTATAGCGAATATATTCAGAAAAACTTATCCCATTCATATAAGAAAATACTTTTTGAAAAAATCCAAAAGAACATCCAGCTATTTTAGCTATTTCATCAATATTTATTGGTTCTTCTTTTCTTTGTAAATGATTTTCTATATAATCAATAATTTGTTGTAATTTTTCATCCCATTCCATTAGATACCTCTTTCTAAATCATGTAATCATTTTAACATCTATAAAAATTAGCTTCATCTTTTTTTTAGTACTAGTTGGATAGCATTAAAAAAGGCACTTCAATAAATGAAATGTCTTTTTATAAGTCATCAGGAGTAGTTATCTTAATATTATCATAGCTTCCCATAACAGTTTTTATCTCAATATTTTTAAATTTTTCTACTAATGATGTATCATCAGTTGCTAAAAAACCACTATCCTTACCTAACTGATAGCATTCTTTAATTAAACTTGTTTTAAAAGCCTGTGGAGTTTGAGCCTGCATTAACATTGATCTAGGTAATGTTTCTATTATATTTCCATCTTTACATATTTTTATTGTATCTTTAACAGGTACTGCTAATAAACAAGCATCATTACTTTCTAAACACAATAGCAAATCATTTACATTATCAATTTTTAAATATGGTCTAGCTCCATCATGAATTAAAACATAACTTTGATTTACTGCCTGTAAACCATTATAAACACTATCCTGGCGTTCTTTGCCACCAAAGATATATTCTATTTTATCTGATACAATTAACTTTTTTAAATCATTAAGCTCATCTTTTTTTGTAACCACAATAATTTGTTTACAACGATTATCATTTAAAAACAACTCCATAGTCATCTCATATACAGTTTTATCTTTAAAACTATATAACATTTTATTGTAATTTAATCCACTCCTAGTTCCTTTTCCAGCACATAATACAATTACACTATAATCCATCATCTCACCCCTTTCATTTATTGTATCACCTTATGATTATCTTGAAAATAAACATTATTAATTAATTAGCTAATATACTTATAATAAGGATGTGATTTTATTATAAAAAATATAATTGGTTTTATCTTAAGTTTAGGCGTTTTTTTATATGGTATGCACCTTATGTCCTCAAGTCTTGATACTCTAGCAACAAATAAATTAAAAGATATTCTTCACAAGCTAACATCAAACAAATATCTTGGTGTATTAATAGGGACTGCAATAACTGCAGTTATTCATAGTTCTTCTGCTACTACAGTTATTCTTATTGGCCTATTAAACAGTCATCTTATCACTTTAAATCAAGCTACTTGGATTATTCTTGGGGCTAATATTGGAACTACTGTCACAGGTTTAATGATAGCTTTAGACTTGGGACAGTCTGCTATTTATTTTTGTGGAATAGGTTTAATTTTAATGTTATCAAAAAATAAATTAATGTATTTTGGTAGAGTCATTGTAGCACTAGGATTAATCTTTTTAGCAATGGATTCTATGTCAGTTGCTCTTATTCCACTTCAAAGCTCACCATATTTTATTGAATTATTTTCAAAATTGAACAATCCTCTTACTGCTATAATCACTGGAACTATATTCACTGCTATGATTCAAAGCTCAACTGCTTCAGTAGGAGTTTTACAAACAATTTATCAAAAAGGTTTAATTAGCTTTGCTATGGCTACTAATGTTATCTATGGTCAAAATATCGGTACTTGTATCACCGCTTTATTAGCATCTATAAATGGTGATCGAAATTCTAAACGTCTTACAGTTATTCATATTTTAATAAACGTAATTGGTACAATAGCTTTTGTAGGAGCGTCTTACTTTATACCATTTGTTGAATTTATTGGTTCATTAACACCTAACTATATGATGCAAATAGCCTATATGCACACTTTTTTCAATATAATATCAACAATAATATTACTACCATTTGACAATACTTTGATATATCTTGCGTATAAAATAATTCCAATCTCTAGAAAAGAGGGATATAGTGCTAACAAGTATTCTTGCTCTAATTAATTTATATGGTTATAAAGCAATTTTTATTTTAATTACAATTGAAAATATCTTTCCTCCTATTCCTTGTGAAGTAATTCTAACTTTTGGTGGCTTTTTAACAACCATAAGTACATTACAACCACATGCTGTAATCATAGTTGCAACTTTAGGTTCATATTTAGGCGCTGTTATCCTCTATTTTATGGGATATTTAATTAAAACTGATCGTCTAAAAGAAATTTTAGTGTATTGTCATTTTAAAGAAAATGATTTTGATCGTTCAGTTAAATGGTTTGATAAATATAGCAGTTTAGCTGTCTTATTAGGTCGTTTAGTTCCTATTATACGTTCTATTATTTCAATTCCTGCAGGGATAACTAAAATGAATTTCTTTAATTTTTCTATTTATACTTTATTTGGATCGATTATTTGGAATACAATATTGGTATTTTTAGGAATTTTATTAGGTAATAATTGGATCTTGATTAGCAAATATCTTAAACAATATGCTTTAATTATTGGAATAATTTTTTTAATAATCATAATGATAAAGAAACGAAAGCGTTTATAAGCTCTCGTTTCTTTTAAATAAAAGAAACATAGACCTGATAATAAGTCTATGTTTTAATATCATGCTTTAGCTTTACTTTGAAAATATTTATTTGCCTTCTTAATAATACCTCGCCCTTGTTGTTTTGTATCATAGTCTTTTAAAATATTATTAATATCTTCTTCTTTAACTTCATGATGTATATTTTTACGAATAATTTTTTTCAAATCTGTTTTAGTAAGATTTTTAAAATTAATTACTTCATCTACACGACCTAACAATTCTTCACTAAAACCATAATTAACTTTTTTAGATACAGTATTCTTTTTAAAACCAAGATTACTTCTAGCACTTCCTCGATTAGTAGTCATAATGATAATTGTATTATTAAAATACACTTTTCTTTTATGATTATCCTCTAAATATCCTTCATCAAATACTTGTAAAAATAGATTCATAACATCCTGACTAGCTTTATCAATCTCATCTAACAAAATTATACTTTTAGGATATGTTTGTAACTGTGCTAACAATAAACTAGGCTTGTCATAACCAATATACCCAGGTGCTGCTCCAATAATCTTTTGTATACTACTGTTATCTTTATATTCGCTCATATCTAAACGAATTAATTTTCGTGATAAATGTTTTGCTAACTGTTTAGCCATTTCACTTTTACCTACTCCACTACTACCTGTAAAAAGCATTATTGCAGCTGGCTGACTTAAAGATTTATTAATTTTTAATTGTCCAATTATTTGTTCAACTGCTTCACTTTGTCCAATTACTTGATTGTTTAATTTTACTTTAATTTCATCAAAGTCATAGTTATCATTTATTTTAATCGAAGTATATTCTTCGATTACATCTTTTACTATTTGCTTAGTAATAATATGTTGTTGTTTGAATCTTGTTTTTACACATGCAAGATCAAAGATATCAATTGCCTTATCAGGAAAAGTTCTATTTTTGATATAATGATCAACATTATCTACTAGATATCTTAATACTTCATCATCAATTTCAATTTTATGGAATTGTTCATAAAATAATTTAGTTTCTCTTAAAATATCAAATGTTTCATCTTTTGTATTTTCTTTAAGTGTTATTACACTAAAGCGACGATTCATTGCTTGGTCTTTTTCAAAATGTTGATAATATTCTTCAGTAGTAGTTGCACCAATAATTGTTAAATCTTTTCTAGCTAAATAAGGTTTTAAGATATTTGCTGCATCTATCGCTCCTTCTGCCCCACCAGCTCCAATTATGTTATGAATTTCATCAATAAAAATAATTACATTATCCATTTCTTTTACTTTATCAATTATTTTTCTTAATTTTTCTTCAAATTCACCACGATATTTGGTTCCTGCAACAATACTAGATAAACTTAATTCATATATAATTTTTTTCTTTAAGCCATCATTTACTTGCTTTTCATTAATTAAATAAGCTAATTTTTCTACTAATGCTGATTTTCCTACCCCAGCATCACCAATAATTAATGCATTGTTTTTTTCTTTTTTACTTAAAATCATACATAGTTTTTCTAATTCATTTTGTCTTCCAACAATTAATTTTTCGCCCTTTTTTACCTTTTTGTTGAGGTTTACCAATGATTGAATTTGATCTAATTTAGTCTCTAATTCACTACTTTCATTTAACTGATATATAATGTCTTCAAAGTCCACCTGATATTTTTTTAATAACTCATATGCTACACTTTCTTCGCTTTTTAATAATGCGATTGTCAAAATATTTAAAGTAACTTTACTTTTATTTTGCTCATTAGTAATTTCAACTGCTGTTTCTAAAATATTTTTTACAGCTTCACTATACTCCATATAAAAAGGTTGATCATCATTTGCACCAAACAACCTTTTTATATCCTCATATATACACTTATCATTAACATTATATTTTTTTACTAATTCTTTTAATTTTGAATCACTTATTTTTAATAATGATAATAACAGATGTTCACTACCAACATTATTATGTCCTAAATCAAAAGCAATACTTTCACCTACAACAATTGCTTTTTGGGCTTGTTCATCAAATTTTGTTAACATGTTTCACCTCTAATTTTATTATATGTTTAACACATTAAATTATTAACGAATCAGTTTATTTTAAACATAAAACAGTTACCTTTAGAGAACTGTTTAACATTTATATGTAGAGATTCTATTACATCAATTATTTTTGCTCAAATATAACTCTTTATCCTCATTAAATTTCCTCATAATTAGATACTAAAATCTTTTAATTATAAAAATAAAAAAACCATTCTCAATAATTCAAGAGAATAGTTCCGCAAGAAATGATTTCTTTTTAATTTCCTTACTACTTGTACAATAACTAGCTTTTAGTGTTCCTGTAAGTGTTTTTCCTTTTCCTTTTCCTAATATTATTTTATATTCACCATTGTAATATTTAGCTTGATAATCTTTTTGATGATCTGCTAGTACTTGATCAATATCATCAACACCTTTAATCCAATTACGATAATCATTAATTAAATCATCTTTTATTTCATACATTTTTTTAATATCTGTTTCATTATTGCTATTTGCAATTATTTTATATTTAGGATTATTACTAGAAGCATCAACACTTACTACATTCATTAAAATTAATAAAATAACAACTGTTTTTTTCATATCTGTTCACCTCAAGTTCATTATTACCAACTATGATTAAATTATACAAAAATAATTAAAAAGAGGTATTTTTATGGCTGATAGAATAATGCAAAAAGAAATTATTAGCGATCCTTTTTCACCAATGTTTGCTAATTATGAAATAACTGATACGCTTCAAGAGTTTATAGCTTTACAACAAATATATGAAGCTGGAATTAAAGAAGTAAAAACTAAGTTAGAAATTCTTGATGATGAATTTAAAATTAAACATGATCATAATCCCATTCATCATATGGAATATCGTTTAAAATCTGTAAGAAGTATTCTAGGTAAATTAGAAAAAAGAGGTTTAGAGGTTTCATTAGAATCAATTGTTATAAATTTAACAGATATTGCTGGTGTAAGAGTAATCTGTAACTATGTTAGTGATGTCTATAAAATAGCTGATATGCTTATTAAACAAAGTGATATCAAATTAATAAAGAAAAAAGATTATATTAAACATCCTAAAAACAATGGTTATCGCAGCTTACATTTAGTAGTTGAAGTTCCTATTTTCTTAGCTGAGAAAGTACAGCCTATTCCTGTGGAAATTCAAATCAGGACTATAGCTATGGACTTTTGGGCTAGTCTTGAACATCATTTACGTTATAAAGCTGATAATGAGGTTCCTGATGGAGTTCGTGATGAATTAATTGAGTGTGCTAAAACTATTTCTAATTTAGATTATAAGATGCAAGGAATTTATGAAGAATTAAGTAAGTCAAAAAAGAAAAATCTAGTACCATAGATTAAAACTGTACATATAAAATATCATATTTTTGACCATTTTAGTATATACAATAGTTTGATAAAATATTGTTAATTCTAAAAGGGAGGTTAAATATGGTAAATAAGAAAACAAAAAAAATAACACTTACCGCTTTAATGATTACTTTAATTTTTATAGGTACTTTTTCAATTAGATTTCCTAATCCAACAACAGGTGGGTATTTCCATATAGGTGATAGTATGATATTTACTAGTGTAATTATATTAGGTAAACGAAATGGGAGTATTGCTGGTGCATTAGGAGGAGCATTAGCTGACCTTCTTTGTGGTGCAACAATTTGGATTATACCAACTTTATTTATCAAGTTTATTATGGCATGGATTATGGCTAGCATAATTGATAAAAATTTTAGTTCTATTATTGGAGCTATATTAGGGGGATTCTTCCAAATATTTGCTTATACAATTGTTGAAGCATTTTTATTTACCTGGCCTGCTGCATGGGGAGCACTGCCTGGATTAACAATGCAAACAATTATTGGTTTTCTTATTTTTATTGTTTTATTTAAAATGTTACAAACAACAAAACTATTTAATTATATAGAGTAAAAAAGCTAAATACATAATGTATCTAGCAATGGCATGAACTTAAGAATAATTATATTTCTTAGGTTTATGCCTTTTTCATTA
>OFGM01000677.1_pt1 | contig 28162 bp, 28 predicted proteins | sample 1521741 | NCBI WGS metagenome assembly OFGM01 (sample SAMEA3504079, study PRJEB24116) | mouse gut metagenome | biome: mouse gut; feature: mouse-associated habitat; material: faeces | place: Denmark | collected 2011
GAAGTCCTAACAACTTATTGTTCAATTATCGGTAAACCTATTTCAGGACAAGACACAGGTTGATTATCTGGCCGGATGGAGAAATTTCATCGGCAAGTGAGGTGCGTATTGTGATTTTCGCTAATTTAGCGGGGAAATAAAGCTGCATGCCGAGGAGTGTTCATATCCCCATGCGGCTGATGCTAAATCATTAAAAAATGAAAAGGACATCTTTATTGCTGACTTTAGGAGTCATTATGGCGACAGGAATCAATGCGCAGGAACAGAAAATCGGCCTGCCTTCACCGGACATGGAGCGCCAGGGAAATGTCATGAAAGCATTGCAGGACAGAAAGTCCACCCGGGAATTTTCATCCGGACTTCTCAGCCTGCAGGATCTCGGTGACCTCGTATGGGCTGCATGCGGAATAAACCGCCAGGACGGACGCAGGACAGCCGGCTCTGCGCTGAACAAGCAGGATTGCGAACTTTATGTCATAATGGAAACTGGAGCTTACCTATATGATGCGAAGGAACATTGTCTTGTGCTTGTCAAGGAGGGAGACTGGCGCGGCGCCGTTGCCGGAAAGCAGAAATTTGTTCTTGAAGCTCCCGTGAGCCTTGTCATTGTAAGTGACTACAGTAAAATGGGTGACGTGTCAGATTCACATACGAAGACAATGTGCGCGGTTGACGCGGGGATAATCTCACAGAACATTTCCATATTCTGCGCATCTGCCGGCATGGCTACCGTAGCCCGTGCATCAATGGATGAGGATGCTCTCCGCAAGGCCTTGGAACTCTCCCCTGCCCAGCACCCTCTCATAAACCATCCTGTGGGGTATTTCCGTTAGGCACCAAGGGGCCAATATTTGTTTCTGAAAATCATGTATGCCATATTTTGCGTATCTTTGCCTTTCGGAATTGCCCTGTAACGGTACGGGCATGATGGATTAACTTTAGAAAAATGGTGACACTTCAGGAAAGAGAGGTCTTTTTGACCAACTATATGCTCAAGTTCTGTACGGACTTGGGCTTTCTTCAGGGTACATTGCTCAATAGCAGTGACATAGACGGCAAATGGCAGGAAATTGCTCCTGATTTCTGTGCGGAAGCAGCAAGGGAATTCAACGGATATCCGGAATTTTGCCTTGCATGCGCAGGTTTCCTTGGAATGGCCGTGGCTTCTCTATGGGATTTCGACTGGGAGCGCTATTCGTCAAGGGACTACGACTTTTTCAAAGGCCCGGAAGGGTTCGACACAATGGATGAGCATATACTGTGGAAAGTGCTCAATATGCCCAAAGGCTCTGCTCAGGAGCAGGAATCCGTAAAGAAAATGCAGTCTTGCAGCACTGAGATGTATCATCTGATGAAGAAATCAACGGTTGAAAGAGGTACTGCTGACGCTTACAGGCTGTTTTTGACGGCTATGGCAGTCATGTTCAAGACAGGTGAGGCAATGGAACTGCAGAGACTCGGATACAAATTCGAGAAGCTTAAGGTCGGACAATAGCAACCGGTTTGATATGCCTGTACTGAACGAAAATACTATATATGCACCTGCCACTGTTCCGGGGACAGGTGCGATTTCAATAATAAGGATAAGCGGACCGGAGGCCTTTCCCATTGCGGACAAGGTAGTTACATGCAGACGCGGCAAAATAGCGGATGCTGCAGGATATACCATATTATTCGGCACCGTGCACGCTAAGGACGGGAAAGTGCTGGACGAAGTTCTTGTCAGCGTATTCCGTGCCCCGCATTCATATACCGGTGAAGACTCTGTGGAGATTTCGTGCCATGCGTCATCATATATAGTAAGCGAATTGATGTCCATGCTTGCCCTTGCAGGTGCACGCGCGGCAGCTCCCGGAGAGTTCACCCAGCGTGCATTCATAAACGGGAAAATGGACCTGGCGCAGGCAGAAGCAGTGGCAGATGTGATTGCCTCACAGAATGCAGCGGCGCACAGGGTCGCGTTCAACCAAATGAAAGGAGGCTTCTCTTCCGAATTGAAGTCAATGCGCGCGGAATTGCTTGAAATGGTGTCGCTGATGGAGCTTGAGCTTGATTTCAGCGAGGAAGATGTGGAATTTGCGGACCGCACCCATCTGATTGCCCTACTTGACAGGACAATGGCCCATATAGGCAGGCTGGCGGCTTCGTTCCGGCTGGGCAATGCCATCAAGAACGGTATTCCGGTAGCGATTGTCGGAGCGACCAACGCCGGGAAAAGCACCCTGCTGAACGCGCTGCTCGGAGAAGAGCGGGCAATCGTGTCAGATGTGCACGGCACCACCAGGGACACCATAGAAGAGACTCTGAATATTGACGGTGTCCTGTTCCGTTTCATAGATACCGCCGGCCTGCGCGAAACATCAGACATAGTAGAAAAAATCGGCATTGAACGCTCATACGGAAAGCTCCACAGCGCAAGCATAGTTATAGGCATGATAGACGGCACCGCTTCAGAAGAGCAGATGCGAAAATCCGCAGAAGAGATAGTCTCCCAGTTCAATCCCGACGAGCAGAAACTGTGGCTTTTGGTAAACAAATGCGACCTTTCAGGTGAAGATTTTTTGCTTAACAAATTTGTTACCAATTTAAACTCTATTGTTTCTTCAGCTGTAAATCATAGTGTTGAAATTATAAGCATTTCAGCAAAATCAGGACAAGGAATAGAGCGCCTGAAAACCTCCCTCGCCACCTCCCAGAAAGATTTGATTGCAGACCAGAGCGCCACTTTAGTAACAAACCTCCGCCACTACGAAGCCCTCGTAAGTGCATCAGCTTCCCTCGAACGCGCAAAAGATGGCCTGTCCGCCTCAATCCCGACCGACCTGGTAGCCCAAGACATCCGCGAATCCCTATACACCCTCGGCTCCATCCTCGGCGAAATCTCCAGCGACGAAGTCTTGGGTAACATTTTTCGGAATTTTTGCGTGGGAAAATAAGCCCCCAAAATCGACTTTTGCAGGAATTGTCGGAAATTTGTTGCTATTCTGTTGCTAAAATTTCAGAAACAAAGTTTTATAAATTGATTATCAAATAGTTATATAAAAAACTGAGTTACCGCATCGGGAAGTAGGCTGAGAAAAACAAGTGGAGCGCTTCATTAAGCTAAACTTCTCGCAATTTTGTTAGTTTTGTGACATGATAGACTTTGACACATACATTAGGATGGGTGAGCCTGGCGGTAAGGAACGGGCTGAGGCATGGAAAACCGCTATCGGATTGCAGGCAGTTGACGGCCTCAAAACGTCAGAATACTTGAATGAGACCGCAGCTAAGCACATCGAGGGAGATATCACCATAGATCAGGTTAAAGAACTCATCGATACTTATTACCAATCAAAAACCAATCGAACTCCTGAAGAAGACGAGATCGAGGAGGCTGACAAAGCATCTGCCAACATTGCCCGCATCCTTAACGAGCCGTCATTTACATTCTCCATTCATGGATTGACATCTATCCACAAAAGAATCTTTACAGGGATATTCAAACACGCGGGTATTTTGCGTGACTACGAAATATCTAAGAAAGAATGGGTATTAGATGGTGCTTCTGTTTCATACGGATTTGCATATGAACTCCAAGGTGCTTTGGCGCACGATATTCAGAGAGAGCGCGACTTCAACTATACAGGTATGGATATGTCGGAGATTGTTAAGCATATAGCTCAATTTACTTCAGACATCTGGCAGATTCATCCATTCTGTGAAGGCAACACAAGAACAACAGCTGTATTCATCATCAAGTACCTGCGTTCACTTGGATTAGATGTGAATAACAGCATTTTTGAAAAGAATTCCTGGTACTTCCGCAATGCACTTGTACGAGCCAACTATCAGAACCTGCAGAAAGGCATTTACAAAGATATTATTTACCTCGAGCGCTTCTTTCGAAATCTCATGATGGGAGAAGATAATGTTCTTATGAATAGGTATCTTCATATCAAGGCACAAGGGCTAATTAATGGAGTCGCCCCAACAAGCACCCCAACAAGCTTGATTCCGGAAAATGCAAATATAAAACGACTTATTGAAGTCATTGGAGAAAATCAGCTTTCTGTAAAAGAAATGCTGATTGCTATTGGTCTAAAAGATAGACCAAACTTCCTCGAGTACACGCTCTCCCCTGCTATGAACGAAGGCTACGTCCGGATGCTCTACCCAGCCTCTCCGCGCCATCCACGCCAAAAGTACCTGTTGACAGTCAAAGGCCTTGCAGCATACAAGGAAATCAAGGAGCGGCAAGCTGAATCACAATGACTTGTATCATTTATTAAAATTGTCTAAAACATGGATTCAAGACAATGCATGATAGTGGACCTGGAGAAGCATGGAGACAAGCGCATGTTTGTCACAGAGCAGGTGTCTTCAATAAATATGAACAAGAAAGGGCAATGGGCTGTCCGTTTCAAGTCCTCCCCTCGCCTGTTCAATTATAATCCTTACAGATTGCTGTTTCTTAAGGAGCCGGTTTCAGTATGTCTTGACGGGAAAGGACTTTATGTCAGGAACAGGCATATCACTGATGTAGCGGAATTGCTTCGCTTTGCAAATCCCCAATACACTTTTTACCATGTAATCCACACAAGCGGATATCATGAAAATCTGTGCGCCAATGATGTCTATATCACAAGGACGCCTATTGCAATAAGCGGAGGCTCAAACTGGGAGTATCTGAAAAAACTGGCTGCTGAAACAGGGTTGACAACTGAAGAAGATGAGAATATTCTTTCCAAGCAATATGACCAGGTAGATGTAAAGCGTGACAATGTTCCTCTCGCGCAATATCTTGGCGACAAAAGAAAGCTGCGCACTTATAGGCATCCAGCAATGGCATATTATCCATTCGGTTGCAATGCCAGTCAGAAAACTGCCGTAGAAGCGGCGTTGACGCACCAGGTGAGCATTATCCAAGGGCCTCCGGGAACCGGAAAGACACAGACGATTCTGAATATCATTGCCAATCTGCTTATCGCGGGCAAGACGGTGCTTGTCGTATCCAACAACAATTCCGCAGTGGAAAATGTTGCGGAAAAGCTGGCTAAAGAAAACCTCGGTTTTCTTGTCGCGCAATTGGGAAGTCTGGAGAACAGAAAGAATTTCATTGCTGACCAGCCGGAATATCCGGATATGAGCGCCTGGCATATTGAAGAAACGGCATCCATTGAAGAATTGGCAAAATGTGCACTTGCTGCAGTCTCAAAAGGTTTTGACGGACAAAAGCAAAAAGCAATTCTTAAAGCCGAATATGATGCGCTGATGACCGAAACAAAGTATAATCGGATGCTTCCGCAAAACAAGGAAAGGAATGACTGGCTTAAGGGGGCACGTTCGGCCAAACTGATGAGTCTGCTGAACAGGTATCGTATTCTCGCTGAAAAAGAACGGATACCAAGCTTATGGTTCCGTTTGAAGTGGACATTGTCTTTGAATCTGAAAATGTTTTCGTTTCTTGCCAAGGAGCCATCTGATGTGATTGCAACTTTGGAAACGGCTTATTATTCTTCACGCAAGACAGAAATCGAACAGGAACTGAAGATGATTGAAGATGCCCTGCAACAGGCAGACATCAAGCGGAATATGGAACGGCTCCGTACCTGTTCTCTCCAGCTTCTGAAGAACAGGATTGCAGGTAAATATACGAAAGGCGAAAGAAAGAAATTTACCGTCAGGGACATGAAGCCAAGGAGCGAGGAGTTCCTGGTGGAATATCCGATTGTATTAAGCACTACTTATTCTGCAAAGAACTGCATCAGCAGAGATATGGTGTTCGACTATGTAATCATGGACGAGGCCTCACAAGTGGACATAAAGACGGGAGCGCTGGCTTTATCATGTGCATTGAATGCAGTAATCGTAGGTGACGACAAGCAGCTTCCCAACGTGGTAACAAAGGAGGAGACGTTGGCATTGAATGCAATCCGGATGTCTTACAATGTGGAAGATAAGTATAATGCAGCCACACACAGTTTCCTGCAATCATGTGTGGAAGTATTCAAGGAGGCTCCCGTAACATTGCTTCGTGAGCATTACCGCTGTCATCCGAAAATAATCGGATTCTGCAACAGGCGTTTCTATAACGGAGAACTTATCGCCATGACAACGGACAAGAATGAAAAGAATGTTTTGCAAGTTGTCCGGACAGTTCCCGGCAATCATGCCAGAGGACACTTGAACCAGCGCGAGATAGACACTATTGCACAAGAAGTCATGTCAGACTATGCGGATTCGGGAAGTTTAGGCATAATCACCCCCTACCGTACACAGGCAGCTGCATTAAACAAAGCGTTGGACAAAGATATTTCAAGCACAGTCCATAAGTATCAGGGACGGGAGTGCAATGCCATCATCATGAGCATGGTGGACAATACGCCAACGGCTTTTTCAGATGACGCAAATTTGCTGAATGTCGCCATATCACGTGCCGTATCGCGCCTTTGCATCGTTGTCAACGGGAATGATATTCCGGAAGACTCGAATATAGGGCAGCTGATAAGCTATATTCAATACAATAATTTTGAGGTGAGAGAGAGCAGGCTGCACTCTGTGTTTGATCTTCTGTACAAACAATATACTGCTGAACGGCTGGCCTATGAAGCCACGCATAGTCATGTTTCAGCGCACCTGTCAGAGAATCTCATGCACGATGTTTTAGTAAAGGCGATAGAAAAACTGTCTTTGACAAACACTGAGGTGCTGTGCCATTATCCCCTGTCAAAGCTGATTGCAGATTGGGCCTGCTTAGATGCAAGGGAAACCACATTTGCAGAAAGCCCCTACTCTCATGTTGACTTCATGGTATATAATTCACTTACCAAGAAGCCGAGCTTTGCCATTGAAGTGGACGGATGGCATAATCATAAGGAAAGTGATGTGCAAAGGCACCGTGATGCCCTCAAAGACAGCATATTTGCAAAACTCGGACTTTACCTGTACCGCATATCCACGACTGACATTGTAAATGTCGGGACAATGACGGATTTGATTTTAAGGAACAGATTATAATATAGCCAGCAGCATGACTATCAGTAAAACGGATTATATTGGAGTGGTTCCAATCATTGCAATCAGAAACTTTTTCAAAAAAGTCAGAAACAAAAATGAGATATTCGCATTTGATGAATTCATGGCATCACTCCATTTGGAACGTGCTGATGCAGCTGATTGTATATCCGGATTAATTGCGAATGGATTTATTGAAGAGAGTGATGAAAGGTACAAACTGACACTCAAAGGCAATGCCCTAAGTATTGCACGATGCACTCATAGAATCAATAAAGAAAGAGCGGACAAAATATTCAGTGATTTGATACAACGTGTTCATGAAATAAACAACGATGACACCTATTTGCACAAGGTAAGCAAGCTCTTCCTGTTTGGCAGCTATTCTGACCCAAGCAAAGAAGATTTCGGAGACATCGACATCGCCTTTAAACTTCGTAGGAAAATCGGGAATCCGGATGAATTCATGGAAGCAAACGATAAATTAGTCAAGGCAGCACAAAAAAATGGGAAAAAGTTTTATTCCCACCTGGATAAACAGTTCTATTCGGAAAATCTTGTTTTGTTGAAACTGAAAAACAAAAACCGCTACATAAGCCTGCACCCCTTAGAGGATGGTATTTTTGATTTTGTTGACGCTCTACTTGTTTATTCGGAAGGGTGATATTTAAAAGGATACAGGGCCGAGATTATGTCTCCTCCATGATTACTATCTTAGGTTTAATGTGAAGAAGACCTTGTCACCGTTGAATAATTATCACTACGTATGAATAATAAAAAAGAGTCGGAAAAACTGAATTTTCCAACTCTGTATAGTCTATAAAAACAATTCTTTACCTATTCGTACTATACGGTCACGACTGAAGCAAACTATTTGACATGATGGAAAGCTGATAAATTCGAAGATCTGTCAAAATAGTAAATATACCGGACGAGCAGAAGCCATTCAGTCATCAGATACGTAATCTCATATATAGCTGGGAATTAATGCGTTTTATGATTCTATTTTCCCAGTGACTTGAACACTTTGGCAATGCAGCGTTTTTTCTGCTCCATATTGGGATGCACGTATAAGTCCAGCGTGGTTGAAATGTTGGAATGCCCAAGCAATACACTGACGGTTTTATAGTCGCATCCGACTTCTATACAACGTGTAGCGAAGCTATGACGAAGTCCATGATACTTCAGTTTGGGGATTTCAAGTTTATCCATCAGCTTTTTATAGTAGTTTCGGTATGTACGTGGCTCTGTCGGGCGCTCGTCATTGGTAAGTATATAATAATCATCGTTAACTACTTTTTTCAAGGGCTTCAGGATTCCGAGCAGTTCTTTGCTCATCGGAATTTCTCGACATGAGTTTTTGGTCTTTGGAGTATTGATGACCAGTTCCGTATGTTTCCTCTCCCCTTCTATGATGTAGATGCGTTCTATTGTTCGGTTTACGGTTATAACTCCATCAGCGATGTTTATATCGTCCCATTTCAAAGCACAGATTTCACCGATCCGAAGACCTGTACTCAGACTGATATAGATGCCAAGTCCTGGAAAGGAGAAGTGGCCCTGTATATATTTCAGGATTTTTTTATGATTGGCTACGGACAAGACCTCCAGCTTTTTACCGGCAATGTCCGTAGGGTACTTGATATCCCATTCATAGTGGTTCATCCACTCATTTTTTACCCCGAACTTCATAATCATCTTAAGGACAATAAGGATGTCCTTGACAGATTTCACGCTCAATCCCCCATCCAGCTTTTCAAGTACAAACTCCTGCACATCATTTTCATGGAGTTCGCTACTCTCGCCAAACTTTGGCAAAATGTGATTCTCAAGAATCAACATATAGGCTGCCAATGTAGATTGTTTCACATACGGTCGTTTGTCATCTCGCCATGCGTCCGAAATCTCTCTGATTGTCTTCTGAATCATAATCTTAATTAATTTAGTTCTACAATTCGGGAAAGATAATAGGAAAATCTTCGATTGAACGAGAGCATAACGAACTTGCCTTGCCGAACGTGAGAAGATAAAAGGTTCAAAGAACCCTAATGTTCCCCATTTGAGATTTCCGGAGTTTTTTGAAGAATGGAAACGAGTCGAGCTTAAAGATGTAGCTGAGTTTCAAAAATCAAGGATTCCTGCAGATGGTTTAGACGCATCCTGTTATATCTCTACCGAGAATCTTATCCCAAATTTTGGAGGAATTAAGGAGGCTTCCTCAATTCCCACCGATGGAAATGTAATGGCAATCAAACCTAATGATATTCTTATATCTAACATCCGCCCATATCTGAAAAAGGTATGGCAGTCAGACCGATTTGGTGGTTGTAGTGCCGATGTATTTGTTCTTAGGACTACAGGATGTCAAGGCGACTTCTTGTATAATATCATTGCCTCAGACAAATTCATAAACTACGTAATGTCAGGAGTAAAAGGTGTAAAAATGCCAAGAGGTGATAAACGACAAATGGAAGAATTCGAGTTCTCAATACCAACTATAGAGGAACAGAATAGAATATCCCGTTTACTTAGCCTCCTCGATGAGCGCATCGCCACCCAAAACAAAATCATTGACAAGTTGCAGTCCCTAATCAAGGGAATTAGAAATGATGTATTTGGAAAACTTAGAAAAGATATTGGCTTAAATGCAAAGGTTGGCGATGTTCTTAGTTATGAGCAGCCACAACCATATATTGTTGAAGATACTGAATATACAGCAGGAGGAACTCCAGTATTAACTGCCAACAAAGCCTTTGTTTTGGGTTACACATCAGAAACTGACGGAATATACGACAAGGGCGATTGCATAATATTTGACGATTTCACTCTTGATTGCAAATATGTTGATTTTCCCTTTAAGGTCAAATCATCTGCTATCAAAATTCTAACGGCAAAGAACAAAGAACTCTTGCGTTATACATTTGAGTTTTTGAAGTATCTTGATTTATCTACGGATGAGCATAAAAGACATTATATTGCTGAAACGCAAAATCAAGAATTCATTTTGCCAACTACGCAAATAGTTAGAACAATAGCACATGCTTTTTCCACATTATCATCACGAATGCAAACTATAGTAAAGCAAAGAGATATGCTTGAATTACAAAAACAGTATCTGCTTCGCCAAATGTTCATATAAACATCTGGCGGAGCAAGTATTGCTTCTGTAAACTCAGGTTTCTTAGAGTGTTCTTTTCTACTGATAGTTTGCTATCAATTGCAGACAACAACCGAGCATATTGAAGTTGTTCTGTATATGATGGGCAAAACACTTTGGCTTTTCCATAGTCCTTGAAATATATGTGAGGAATAGCCATACCTGTCTTGTAAGGTTCAAAGTTGAACACTTTCAGCAGATAGTAAAGGTATTGAAGTGAATAGCCGTCTTTAGCTTGCAAAGTATTCAAAGTTCCTGTTGCAGAACATTTGCCTGTAACGTAAGAAACTGTACCAACACCAGAACCATCTTTGATAATATAAACGGCTTCACCCTCTGTATTATAATCATCAAGATAGCCAACGATGCCATTTGCGCCATACACAGGATATGCGCCTTGCTCACAGACTTCACTTTCTTGCTGGGTGGAAGAACTACATTCTATACACTCATACAAACGAACATTGGGCTTGTTGCTGCGAACTATCTTCTGTGCAATTCCCTTGATTAGGGACTGCAACTTGTCAATGATTTTGTTTTGGGTCGCTATGCGCTCATCAAGAAGAGACACAAGATTAGCTATTTTTTCTTGCTCTTTTAAAGTTGGAAAAAAGAAAGATATACCTTTTACAATGTCAGCTGAAAGATTTCCCTGTCCTCCTTGTAAGTATTTTCTAAGATTTTTTGAAACGTGTTTATTCCAAACTGATTCTATGAATTTCTTGTTTTGTTTTGTTCTAATGCATAGAATTGCTTGATTGATAGCTCCTTTTATTTTAGAGACTGCGATATCACCACTTGTTGCACCATACATTGCCAATAATAAATCTCCGATCTCTACCATTTTGGCAGAAGAACTATCAAATCCTGCTTGTGTTATGAACAACTCTGTACTATCAGCATGGAGTTCTCCAGAACGAATAAATGCAATATTTCCTCCATAAAAATCTTTGTTAGAAGAACTTGGAGTGCCACCCGAGAAGAAAGTACAAATCTCTGATAGCTTACACTTTTCCCACTCCCCTTCAAACTCCTTAAATCTGAGATTTGGGACATAAGAGGCTACTTTTCTCTAATTATTATGTACACCTTTAAAATTAAGGATTACAATGACAACAAAAACGATTAGAGAAATTGCGTTGGCTTGGAAAGCTGACAAGCAACGCTACGTTAAGCAGTCCACATATGCTGCTTATGTGTTAGTTTTGGAGAACCACATATTGCCATCGTTTGGCGATTGTGAGGCTCTGAGTGAGAAACTTGTGCAGGAGTTCGTTTTGCAGAAACTAAATGGCGGACTAAGCATAAAAACGGTGAAAGACATTCTGATTGTCTTGAAGATGGTGATGAAGTTCGGAGTAAAGAACGAATGGATGAACTATTGTGAGTGGGACATCAAGTACCCTACGACAGAGACGAACAAGGAAATTGAAGTGCTAACGGTGGCACACCACAAGAAAATCCTCGATTTCATCAAGCAGAACTTCACGTTCCGCAACCTCGGCATCTATATCAGTCTGACCACTGGTTTGCGTATCGGAGAGATTTGCGGTTTGAAATGGTCGGACATCAATACCGACAACGGCACAATCACCGTGAACCGCACCATTGAGCGCATCTACATTGTTGATGGTGAGCGTAAGCACACAGAGTTGGTCATCAACACGCCCAAGACAAAGAACTCATGCCGTGAGATACCGATGAACAAAGAACTCTTGGCAATGGTGAAGCCTCTGAAAAAGGTGGTAAACGATGATTTCTATGTGCTGACCAATGAGGAGAAACCGACAGAGCCACGGACTTACCGCAACTACTATCATCGGTTGATTAAGCGTCTTGACATTCCACGTCTGAAATATCATGGACTGCGCCACAGCTTTGCCACTCGTTGCATTGAGAGCAACTGCGACTACAAGACCGTAAGTGTATTGCTTGGTCATGCCAACATCACTACAACTCTCAACCTCTATGTTCACCCGAACATGGAGCAGAAGAAAAAGTGCATCACCAAGATGTTCAAGTCTCTTGGAAAATAGGGAAGGAAAATAAGCATTGGTTATAAACGGCAAAAGGATGAGGTGATTTCAAATCACCCCATCCTCCACTTATTTTTCTATGTATGATGCAACAAAATAGACAATCGAAATGACAGTGTAAAGGAAACACGGCAAGAATATCCAAAGCAAAGTCTTTACCCAACCATTCGACAACCAAACTCCTTCATTTCTTGACATCATATTAGACATATCATAGAAATGGCGAGTGAGGATTTCCTTATTCGCCTTTCGGTGGTCTTCAAGAAGTTTGGACTCATCACCAATGAGTTTCTTTCTGTCATCTGTCAATTTCTCAATGTCGGCATCATCAACCTTAGCCTTGAATTTTATATCTCTCACTTTGGCAATAAAGCTATCAATGGCTTTTGTAACAGCGTCCGCTTTATCGGAGGCTTTATTCAAGTTGTCCTTTGCTTCCTTTAAAGAAGATGCTGCCGTTTCAAGTTCTGATTTTGCCGAAGTCAAACTATTGCCAGCATCCTTGTAGGCTTGAAGCTGTTGGTCAAACTTGTCCGATGCCTTATCCATTTCGATATTCTTGTCAATCGTATTCTCGAAAGATTCGAAATCCATATCCGAGATTTTACTTTTACCTATTGGCATAGTTTCAATGCTGTTGGTTGAACATTCGGTTATCTGCCATATCCTTGCTTCTTGCGAGGTCTGCACAGGCGATTAGCCATCATAGCGCAGCGATGCGCCCAAGACAGTTCATCATCGACCTTGTCACGTCCCCAACCTGAGGTAGCACCACCTCCGCCACCGCCAGACTGGGCGGCAATGGTTGTGGCTGCATCAATGTACTCAGCAAAGAGAAGAATGGCGGTCTTCTGCACATCACCTATCTTGGCAAACACATTGTCGGCATCCAAAGCTATATTCTTGTCGATGACATCCAGACAGTTCTGTGGAATATCAACAGGGTAATGATGAAACTCGTCCGTAGAAAAGTCGAAGTGACGTATCTTTGGAGAGTTGTCCGCAGTGGGCATGGTTTTGGGTACAGTCATAATCTTTGGCTGTTGGGTATTCTTTGTTGGAGTTGAAACTGGTTTCTCCAATTTTTGATGATGCAGTTTTGCCCAAGTGCCTTCAATCTTTGAGGGCATCAGACAACGACCTTTGCCAAGTTCCGAGGACTTATAAATGGAGTTACCACGCTTGATGGCATAGCCACGCACTTGTCCTTTATTGTCGGATTGCAGTTTGACATCATATCCCATTTGCGTGAGGCATTTTGTGTATAGTCCCCAATCAAAGTACGGCATCTTAGTCAAAACGGAAAGACAATCATTGGTTATCACTTCCTTATTTTGGCGGCTTACCTCTTGGGCATCTTTCCATCCATGCTGTTGCCCAACCTTGGCGGCAGCAGCCATCGCTCTCTCGTAGATATAATGGGCATCATTCACGTTGCCCCTCATGTCTATGCGGTTCGCATCAATGTGAATGTGCATAATGCCACTCTTGCTGTCATGATGGAGCGCAACTACATATTGGCTGTCTTTGAGGTTGGTTGCCTTTGCACTCTTGCGTTTCGACTTGGCTGAAAGGTCAACCGCATCAAACTCACGAATAAAGTCATCCGCCAACCTCTGCCAGTCCTCTATCGTCCAACCTTGCGTTTCCTCCGAGGTTGGGGAAACCTCAATGCGTATCATGTTCCTTTTGAGCGGATGATAACGGTTCAATTTGTCCTCAAACTTCTTCTGCAAGGCAAGCATTCTTGCCCACATTGCCGTTGGGGAAATATCATCGGGCAAGAGATTGGTCTTTACAATCTCAGCCTTGTCCTTATCTACTGAGTAACGTATGGCATTTGCGCCATGACTTATTACCTTTGCTTTTGCTATCATATATGTCGTATGTTCTATTGTGTTAAGTATTTCTCGATCTCAATCATGCGGTTCAAGATTACCTCTGCGCTTGTTCTCCATCGTTTCATAAAAATTTCGCTACGGAGAATGTTCTCACGTTCCGTTAGCGGACGACCTTTGAGAAAGCCGAACAATTTCTGTATATCGCCCCTGGCATCCGAAAGGCTGTTCAAAGCCTCCATTTCTTTGTCAGTCAAGCGTTGTTTGGGATATTTGCCCTCCAACCGCTTGCGTGCGTATGCGCTTGTGGTCAGTCCGCAAAGGGCTGCATATTCCGCTATCTCCTTATGGAGTTGCGGTGTCAGCCTTACTATCAGGCGGCTTGTGTATTTCGGTGCCTCCTTTTCTATAATTTTCTTATTCATATCAAGTATTGCTTCTATAAAAGTGTGCAACCCAATGCGAGCTTGCGAGCGTTCAAGAAGTCCATTGGCATACGGACAAACGAAGTGCGTTTGTATGACATTGGTATTTCTTGCATAGCACTGCTATCAGAGTTTACGCACAAGCACGCTACGCACTGGGGTTGCACCAGTTCACAGACTTGTTGTATAACGGTTCTCAAATTACCCAAGCAACAGCAATTGTGGGGCGTCCTCCGCTTCCATCTGTTCTTTGAAGAATTGCCTTCTGGCTTCTGCCTCCAGTTCCATGTCAGAGACGCTTGGCGGTGGAACATCTTCCTCCTCGCCATTATCGCCATTTCCTGAAGTTAGGGAAGAAAAGGAACTGTTGGCAAGTTGTGTAGGAGAAGTACCGCCATTCTTGATGGGTGGATCCTCCTTGTTAGGGAATGCAGTTGTGGAAGTCATAGTATTAGACTTGCCGGAACAGTCTCTTTGGTTGATGGGAACATAGTGAGGATTGACATATTTCTTGCCGTCAACAATCCATGCAGAAATGCAGAGCAATGTGTGAACACTTCCTCGTCTTGTCTGTACAGAAGAAAGGATACCCAATTTGTTCATGTGGTCAAGCATCTTGGAGACGGTTTTTCTGTCACACTTCCATAGTTTGGATAGAGCCACCTCTGACATGTTCACCTCCCATAATGCGGTTGTGGACTCCCCAACCTCATTTGATGTTTCAATCTGTTGTGTCACAATCTGAATGAGTTGATAAAGGCATGAAAGGCGATTGATGCCAGCCGTGCCACCCATCAGATAGTTTACTTGTTCATTACTCAGGATAATGCTGTTGAAAATATTACTGTTCATCGTTGTTTATTTTTGTTGTGTAAATCTGTTCATGCTGCCATGCGGAAAACTCTCTGCCGTCAAAAGAGAAACTATCGCCTTATGCCGAAGCCTCTCTCTGGCATATAATACTCCTTGTCGTATGCGATATGGTCAAGCACACGTTGCAGTCGGTCAAGTTGGGAACTGTCAAGCACTTGTATGGCATTGATGGTTATTTTCTGTGATGCTATTCTTCGATGCTCACAGTTTCTTTCCGACATGGTTCCGTCACCGTCAGCATAGACCGAGTGAAGATAGTTATTGACTGCTTCCGTCTGTTCCTTGCTTGGGTAAGCAGCAGGAAAGCGGTCGGAAATGTAGTCTACCATATTGCTGACCGCATTAGCCAACAGAGGGTCACGTTTTTGCAGACTGTTTACAAGTTCATTTTTCGTCATGATGCTATGGTCTATTGTTCATTTCATTCAGACGGTTTGCAGCCTCCAGTCTTATCTCCTCCTCCGACATGGCTCTTGCTCCTCGCACCCAGTCAAGCAAGGCTTTCTTCTCAAAGAAGATGAGCTTGCCAGCAGGCTTGAAGTACGGCAACTGGTTAAGATGCGTCATCTTGTAGAGCGTGCTCTTGGCAATGCCGAGAAAGGCGGAAGCCTCTTCAAGGTTCAACACTTCCTTTGTCATATAGCAAAGGTTCTCCAACTTGTTCACTCTCGACTGAAGCTCCACTATCTTGCGCTCATGGTCGAGGTTCATCTTTAATGCGTTCTTTTCTGTCATAAATCTGATATTTTGTTTATTTCGTTATCGATTTTCGGCTGCAAAGGTATATTGTTGCCAATGATATTCAAGCAGCCGTTATGGTTTATTAAAAGTGCTGATTTTCAATTCTTTGGTTCTATTTTACCATGCTGCAATGTGGTAGATTGGTCGGACACTCACTTGAAATTCAGCATCTTCAAATGTCTATCGTTCAAACATTCCCAAAACCAAGGATTGGACAATAAGGGTGGCAAATCTTTGGTTCTATTGCCAGTTCTCGTTTCTGAAAATGTCCATCAGAGTGAAAAACAATATTTAACACCCGATTTTCGCAAGTCATGCTGTTTGAGGGCAAAATCGCTTGCAATAACCACATTTGGAGTACAATGGTAGGAAAATGAGTTGTGAATGAGAGAAATAGGGATTTCCCCTCGTTTTTCAAGGGACAAATTTGTACCTTTGCAAACGAAACAGAGGTATTCCACAAGGGATATTTCGGACGAAGTGTTCTTGACTTTATTTTTCCGTGGTTTTGTCCCGTTTTTGTCCCTCGCTGATTTTGTATCACGAGACAAGAATTTATAAATAACTGATTTACAGCGACTAAAGTCATGTTTTGGAGAATTGGTAACGGCAACCACCAGAACGGCCCCTGCGCCCCCGTGAAGGTGGCGTCCGTCAGGAACTCGTTGGTCTGGAAAATCACGTCATCTATCTCTTCTTCCAACAGGTTGATGCCGAAATCCGAAAGTATATCTCCGTTTGCCATAGCTTCCTCTTTTTAGTTCCCTCTGTTTACACTCTCGTTGTCATCTCCCTCTCCACCGTTCCCGCCCGGTTGCGAGCCTCGCACCGCAAGACGCGATTCCTGCCACCGGCTCATGGCGTTGCGGACAATGCCCTCCTTGTGCAAGGTGCGGTTGTCCGTAGCGTTCAGCAGTGCGCTCGTTACCGCTGCATTCTGACGCTTGGCGAGGTAGCCCACCAAAATCTCGTTCTGCCGTGCCACATCCTCGTAGATGCGCAGATACTCCTTCTTCCGCTGGGCGTTGGGCATATAGGCGTCTTTCGTAGCGTCGATGGCGCACTGATAGACATGGTAGTATTCCGTCCACCGCTCCTTGTCGGACGGAGTGCCGCCGGACGGGAGGATGCGGTCGATGTTGCGCTGGAACCGTTCCATCTGTCCGCTGACCTTATCGCCCTCTGCGAGCCATGCGATATCCACCTGCCGGTCGGCGACGTTCAACGCCTCGATTTTCGCCCGCTTGACCAAAGCCGAGTCGATAGCCTCCGCTTCGTCCACCTGACCGTACAGGTTGATGCCGGCGAGGGTGCGGAACGAGAGCTTGTTTTTGGCGGCCGCCGATTTCTTGTACTTGTTGTGCAACAAGGTATAATAGAGGTCGGGCGAAAGTGCGCCCGTACCCGTTTCCATGACCGTAACCTGGTTCTGTTTCGGCGAATCATGGTTGTACGTTACATACTGTGCGTGTGCGGCCGTCGTTGCGGCGACCGCTACCGCCATGAGTAATAGTTTCCTGTTCATATTCTTCTCTTTTTGTTGTTAATAGTCCAATCTTCCGGCTCCGCGCCACCGCCCGAAAGCGTCATCAAGAATCTCACGCATGGTACGGGAGCGATATACCTTTGCCTTCCAATAACCGATGCGCACCTGTATGTACCGCCACGTCTCGAAATACGCCCGGTTCAGATGCCGCTCGATGTTGTCCAATGAGCGGTTGATGGCCTCCAGTACCATCAGCAGGTCGGAGGTCGAGCAGGCCGCCGCACCGGTGGCGTACAGCACGAGGTCGCTCACGGACTTATAGAGCTGTTCCCCCTCACGGGCAATCGCCCTCAACCCCCTTGCGTTGATGGCGATAATCAGGGTGTCGGCGGTCTCGATGCGCCCCCGTGCCAGAATCTTTGCGTTGAAATCCTCTAACAGCGATTTATAGTCACCGATGCGGTCGCTGACCGACGTATAGGTGTTCTTTACATTCAGTGCCGTGCGCAACGACTGGTACATGACGTCGATGACATCGAACGCACGGGTGTACCGGTCAAGGTCGATGTTCAGTTCCTTGTAGTTCCCGACCTCCTTGCGGCTGTACTCATGCAACAGTTTGTTGCTGTACTCCAAGGTGCTGCGGGCCAACAGCAAACTGCGTTGCTTCTTGTGGTCGTTGATGTAGGCTTCAACAGAGACTATATCGAACGTCCACTGTGCTTTGGCGATACCGGGCAGCAGCAAGAGCAGCAATGCGGCTATCTGTAAGGTTCGTTTCATGGCCGCACCTCCTTTCCGCCGTTTCTGCCGCCACCGTTCCGAAGTGTCCGTGCGCTCTCCACCCAGCGGTCATGGCATTCCTCCACAAGTGTCAGCCTACGCCCTTCGTCTGTATTCAGTCCGGGCAGAACGTCCTTCATCACGTCAAGGATGCTCCGCTTGTAGTGCATCATCTTTTCCAGCGATACCAAGTCGGCGTATATCCTTGTGATTCTGCTGTCCACCTCCCTTGCGATTTCGAGGCGGTCGCTCGACCACAGCAGGTGGTACACATCGCCGGACGGTGTTTCTTCCGTCGGTGCGCTGCGGGCGTATTCCGTCGTGATTTTGCAGGAAGGGTGTTCACGGGCGATTTCGGCGATGCGGTCGTTCACCAATTGGGTTTTCTCCGCATCCGAAAGCCCCGGATCGAGTGTCAGCACATCGGCGACGTGCGTGTCCGTATAGGCCGAGGTCAGTTCCCATTGGATTTGGATGATGGCACGGTGAATCTTGATGCCGAGAAAATATTTCGGCTTGCGGGCAATCGAGACCGTAGCCTTGAATGTGATGATGCCGTTGATGTTCGGCATGGTCGCCTTGCGCACATACGAATAGCCGTTCCACGCTCCGCCGTCCTGCCATGTCAGGCCGTAGGCCGCCTTGCAGTCCTGCATGATGGCTGGGATGCGGTAATAGTCGTCCGTCGCCACGCTGTTGTCGTCTGCGGCTTCCGATTTCGCTTGAGTATAATCGGACTGTTTCTTCTTCCACTCCGCAAGCTCGCCTTTCATCCGGTCTATCTCCGTCTTGTTCGCATTGTACTGTTGGCGGTAGGCCGCCGCATCCTCGATGCTTGCCGTACTGATTTTCTTCAGCAGGGCGGCGTTCTCGTTTTCCAACGTCCCGATTCGTGCTTCAAGGTTGGCGACCTGACTGTTCGCCTCGTTCAACAGCGCATCCAGTTCCGACAGGTCGAGGTCGTTTTCCGTCACTGAGGTCTGCATGGCGCACTCTTTGGTGTGGGTGTTCAGCGAACTGCCGCACTTGCGGCACTTGTATTGCGTCGAACCTTGTCCGAGCGTAACGCCGTCGGAGCAGGTCACACTGATAGTCACGCTCTCGCACCCCTTCAGTTTGGCGGCATCCGTCGCCTGATAATAGTTCCGTCCATCGGAGGATATATAATAGGTATAGCCGTCCTCATTCTCGTTGAACTCCGCGAGCCGGACATTCAGTTGCGCCCGAAACGTGTTCAAGTCCATCGAGTAGGAATCGAAGACCTCTTCATAGACCACCTCTTCCTTGTTCCAGCTCTTGCTTACATGGATTTCATAGGCGTATGCCTTCTTGGTCTGCTTGTTCCCGCGATTGATGACGTAGGCGGACATCCAATAGCTGATGCTGTAATGAAAACCGTCATTGGCATTGTTCAGCTGTTGTACCCGGTTCCTCGACCATCCGGCATGGCTTTCCGAGTTGGCGAGTACCTGCTCACGTTGCGAGGCGTCGGGATAGAAGTTCGGATCGCTTGTGTTGAACCGCACCCATGCGCCCCCGTTCAGGATGCTGTTGTCGTCCGTCGGCGGATAATAGTCGCACAGCGATACCTCTCCCTGGTCTCGACGGGCGATATACCACCGCTGTGTGTAGTAGCTTCCGGCATTCTCGCTCAGGTAGTCGCTCATCCACCCGGCAAGGTCGTAATCCCCGAAGCCGAACAGTCCGGCGACGTTCTCCTTGCCGCCGATTTTGTCAAGCAGCAGGTTCCCGATACCGTTCTCCGCCTGCTCCAGCAGGCTGCCGTAATGGTCGTACAAAGTGGCTATTGCTCCGAGCTTGCCGTTTATCAGGTCATGGAATGCGCTTTGCGGCAGCAAGGCTTCACCGAGGTTGGCGATGCCTGCCGTCGCAAGGCCGACCCCCATGTTATAGAGGTTGTCGAGGTCGCTTTGCAGATGCTCACGGGTAAAGCGGTTCGGCACATTGGCAAGGTCGTCCATCATCCGCTGCCAGTCGATATTCCCCATTTCCGAAAGTTTCAGCAAGGGGGCTATCTCCCGGTTGATTTCGAGGAATGCGATGTCCGAAAAGGTCAGCGTGCTGTTGGTCACCACGCTCTCGAACTGCATACACAGGCTTTTCGTGTCATCGCATATCTTCATCAGATAACTGCCCCAATAGACCGCCGTCTGCGGCGAGTGGAGCATCTGTTTCGCCACCACCCATATTTTCGGCATGATTTTCTCCGCCACCATCCGGTAGATGCGGCGGTAGTAATAGTTTTCCGTGCGGCTGTTCCAGATGCCGAGGTCGCTCAGGGCTTTATGTTCCAAGAACTTGGCGGCAAATATCCCTGCAGTGGCGACCTCCGCTGCCGTGTAGTGCTTGAGGATGTCATCGACCTGCTCCCGGTAGTACCCTTCGGCGACTGCCTCCGTGCCGAAAGCGGCCACCATCGCCGCAACGGTACGGGTGTCGTAGTTCACGCTGTAATACTGGGCGTGAACCGGCTGGCAGAGTGCGACCGAGGCGATGGTCAGGATAAGGAGTAGTCGTTTCATGGCTGCAATGTTTATTTGGATTCATGTGTGGGACGGAGATTCAGCACCCGTCCGGCCTCGTTTACTTTCTGTGCGAAAGGCAGGGACTTTCCGATACCGCTGTTGTCCCAGTCCCGGCAATACGCCTCGATAGCCTCCTGATGGCTGCACCGAAGTTCCCTCTTGTAGAGCTTCAGAGCCTCCTTTTCCGCCCGTTCGGTCGTGTAGGTCATGTAGCACTCGTGCGGCTCTTCCACGCCATACACGCCACTGGTCGTACCCCGGCGGATAAACACCTCGCGGAAGAAGCTGCGCCCCTCCTTGTTCTCCAAGCGGTTGATGGTAAATATCTTCTTGCAATCGACTTCGGTCAGACCAAGAATCTTCCGGATTTCGTCAAAGCGTTCCTTGAACTTGCTTTGATCAAGCAGCATCACCACGTCTGAGTTGTTGATGATGGCCTCCTTCACGATTTCACTGCCGATGATGTCCTGTATCTCCTGCGTCACCACGCCGACCGATGCCCAGAACTTACGGGCGGTCTTGTACATGAACTTGATGTATTCCGCCATGAGCGGGCTGGCGATGGCCTTCCACGCCTCTTCGATGACAAGGACTTTGCGGTTCTTCTTGATGCGCATTTTTTGCAGGAACACATCCATAATAATCAGTGTGACAATGGGAAACAGTTTTTTATTTTCTTTGATCGCATCAACCTCGAAGACAATGAAAGTCTCGTCAAACAGTGCCGAATCCACATTCTCGTTGAGAATCTTCTCATACGCGCCACCCTTGTAGAAGGGCTGCAGCATGGTCGAATAGGTCGAGTAGCTGATTGTCGTGATGTCATTTTCAGTGCAGATCTGCTCCAGACGGTCGAACGAGTAGTCAAAGAATGAATTGAAACTCAGTTCAGTAACCTTCAGTGCGGCACGACGTGCCTCAAGCACCTCTATCTGTTTGCGCACCATCTCATCCACTTCCCTGGGTGGCTTGTTCGGGTTCTTTCGGCTGGCCGCTGCAAACAGGTTCTTCAACAGCACCTCCCGTTGTTCGTCGGTGTATCTTGTAAATCCGTTGAAATAGGCATCGTAGTAGTCGATGATTATCTGCTCGACAATGCGGAACTCGATTTCGGGGATTTGGCTGTCCGACCCTTTCCAAATCATCAGGATAAGGTTCTTGAGGAAGTCAATCTTCTCGATATTGTATTCCTCCCGGTTGATGCGAAACGGGTTCATCGTGATAGGTCGTTCCTCGGTATAGCTGATATACTTGCCGCCCAGATACTCGCACAGCCCCTCGTAGGAGTTACCCGTATCGACCATGACCACATCCGTTCCCTGCTCATGGAGCTGGCGCACGACCGAGTTCATATGAAAACTCTTGCCGCTGCCCGAAGGCCCCAAACAGAAAAAATTGGAGTTGTCCGTCAGTTTGTTCTTTCCCTCTTTTCCCGTAATGTCAATAGCCACCGGCACACCCTGACGGTCTGTATAGTAAATCTTCAGCGGCGTTTCCTCGCTGTGCAACACACGTTCCTTGTACATCAGGCACATCGCCGCATCCGAAAGGGTCAGGAAACGGTCGTATTCCTCGTTGAGTGCGTAGCAGTTTCCCGGAAACGAACCGACAAACAGCTCCAGTTGGTTGTACGCCCGCTTGCTGATATGGATGCCCATGCGCCCGAATGCGTTTTCCAAGTGGTTCGTACACTTTTGCAGGTCTGCTCCGGCAGATACGGCCACCACCATGTTGAAGTGCGTATATACCAGTTGTTTGCTCTCACGGGCGATGACCTCCTGCACACGTTTGATATCCTCGACCGCCATCTGGTTGTTCGGGTTCGGAATGCTCGCATGGCGGTTCTTCTTTTTGTCGAGCATTGCCAGTTCCCGTTTTTGGTTGGGCAGGAAGATGACTTGGTTATAGACCACCGTCTCGGCGTCCGGTATGTTGTCCACCACCGAAGCCAGATCGACCGGCATTTCCGTGTTGTTCACCTCGATGTTCGTGTACGGACGTATCATCGAGGGCAGTGCGGCGCAGTCCACATCCACAAGGCTGTACACCTTACAGCGTTTGTCGCCCATTGACACCGTTTCATCGTCTGCCTTGAAGTTCGTCATCGACACGGTGCGGTCTTTGAAGTTCATGGCGAAGTAGCGATCGACATACTCGCTCGCCTCGGCTTTGTTCAGGAACCGGGCCTGTACGCCGCTGTCATGCAGTTGGTCATGCACCTTGCGGATTTTCACGAGGAAGTCGCGCCACTTCTTGTTGTCGAACGAGAACAGGCGGCTCTTCTTCGCCTCCTGCGTGATGGTCAGGTAGCAAAGGCTGTCCGTGTAGGGACGCCCTTTGAAGTAGCGGAAATACGACGCCGACAGGAACTCCTGCCCGTCAGCCGGTTCGCTTGCAAACTTCTTCCGCACGAAGATGTCCTGCTTGTGGATGGCGTACCCTTCGCCCAAGGTCTGCGCAAGGGCGGTGAACAGGTGCGTGAAGTCGTAGTAACTGTCTATGTCCGCCGAATACTTCTGTACCGGGTTCTCTATCTTAAGCACGGCGGAGTATTCGCCGGTCTTGGTGTACAGCACACCCACACCGTCCGTTTCCTCCGCCGAGAAATAGATGTCCTGAAAGATTCGCTTGCGCTTGCCGCCCGTACCGAACGCATAGACCGACAGGGCCATGCCTGCGCACAGGGCGACAAAGCATAATATGATGTATAGGGTCATTTCGATATTCGTGTAATTAAATAGGGGCAGGTTCGCCTTGCTTCAAGACAAACCCGCCCGCAGTTCAACAATCAATATAGCCATGCACATTGCCGTGATGGTTTCTCTTTCGTCAGATCTTGCGCGAGTGGGCATAGATGTACACACCAGGAGCGACCTTCTTGCTGTGCAGTCCCTTCCGTTGCTTGAGCAGGACAAGCACGATGCCGGCCGATACGGTGGCTGCCAGTACGACAAGTCCGGCCACGAAACCGAGCAGGCAGTAGGCGATTATGAAGCCGACAATGGCCCCACACGTCGTCGCTGCCGCCCAGTAGATGTAGCGGCCTTGGATGCCCAGAAATTCAAGAGGCCGTTGCAGCCCCTTGAATAACGGATAGCCCGGATAGCGTTCGTCCTTGCCTTTCATGCCTGATGCTTAAGCGGTGATACCGAAGAACAGGGGCAACGCCTTGGCTGCCGCGATTAAGAAGATGCAGGCTCCCACCACCATCATCATTTTTTTCTTGACATCCTGTTCCTCATTGTTCATGGCGATATACACCGAGATGGCACCCACAATCGCCACGACACCGGCAATGGCGTAGCACAGCTTGACCATGATAGGCACATACTTGGCGATTTCCTCGGCGACGGTGGACAGCGCGTTCGTACCGGCTGTATAGTCACCTGCCGAATTTTGCGCCCTTGCCACCGCACCGGACAGCAGCATGAGGATGAACATCGTTACTTTGTTGGCGATTCTGTTGACGAATCCCAGTGCCTTGCGGCACATCTGTTTGGTTTTCTGAAACATACTTTACTTTTTTAGTGAATACTTTATTTATCTGCGACCTGATACGGATTAAGTTTATATGCGGTAGCCGAAGAAGGCCGGGAAGACGTAGAATGCCCCGATCAGGAACAGACACGCACCGACAAGCGTCATGATCGACTTGGTGATGCCGTCCTCTCCCGTGTTCATCTTGACATAAATCTGAAAGCCGGACACGATGACGCATACTCCGGCTATGGCGCAACAGATATACTGGACATACAGCATCATCGTGACCACATAGTCGTGCATCGTGGCCAGCGCATCCGCTCCCCAGCTGTAGTTCACGCTGCCGCTCTTGGCAAAAGCCGCGTAGGGGAGCGAGAAACACAGCGCACATAGAATCTTCTTAGCTTTCGACATTTCACAACCGGTCTTGAATGGGTTTCCACTTGATTTCGGGGCGGTCGCCTGACCGTCCTTTGGCAATCATCGCCTTGTACATATCTTCCGACGTGCGGGCGTCCGACAGGTAAGGCTCGGTCTCTTCCATCCGTTCCTCCGCTTCCGCCTTCAGCCGTTCCAGTTTCTCCTGCGCCGTGTCCGGCTTTTCCGTGCCGCCCTCTTCCGGCGATGCTCCGGGTGTGTCGGCCGTGGTTTCCGTCTCGTAGCTCTCGCCACCGATGTTGAAGCCCGTCTCGCTTTCCGTGACCGTCACGCTCTCTTCTTCCTCCGATGTGCCTACATCGAAAACTTCCTCTTCCGGTTTGTCCGTCCCCTTTTTCCCGTAGAGGTCATGCGCAATGACTACGGCGTAGTAGAGGACGTATGCGACCGTCAGTACAATGGCAAAAATGAAATATGCGTCCATGTCTTTTTAGTATGAATTATAAAAATTGTATTAGTATGATTTTGCAAATAAACGGACGATATTTCAAACTGTAAAATAATTGAGCAATAAACAGCTATTCCAGCAATAAGATTTGTTCAAGTTCTCAAAATCGTACTATTAAATCGTACTATATCGTTGCTTCAACAGAGAAAAAAGGGAAATCAGGGCATAAAAAAAGCCCTCCGCACAGGAGGGCTTCAAGTGGCACAGGAGGGGCAGGAGCGACAGGGAGAATGTCAGCGTTTCTTTCCGCGCAGGTAGTCGTTCAGGTCTTTGTATTCCGCATAGCGGCAGGATTCATCGCTGGCACGTCCGCCATACATCCCGGCAATGGTCTCGGCGGTTCTTTGCCCGGCAAGGTCATTGTCGAGATAGCAGTGGATATCCGAATACTCCTGCAGGTGTACCAGTGTCTTTCTCAGGTTGTTCACCGAGTTCATCACAAGGTGGTCGCACGGCATGGCAAGGCATACCGTCCGGTCGCCTGCCAGTTTCAGCGTAAGGTAAGAGAGAAAGTCCATGAATCCCTCGAATACACAGACGCTTTCCTGTGTTCCTTCCCCCTCATGTCTTATCAACGAGATGTCCTTGTTGTTCAGACACCCCTTGTAATAGGCGTTGCGCACCTCGTAACCGCCGGAAATGTTGCCGAACGCAAGGGCGAAATAGTGGCGGCCCCGCAATTCATAATGTACCTCCTTGCAATACATACGGCTGATGTCTGCGTCGATAAGCCGGGACTGGAGGTAGGAGAACAGCGCATGGTGGCGGAGCGGAATTACCATTACCTCTTTCATTTCCGCCTCCACCGGTCGGGACGGGACGGTCGGTGCATGGATTTTCTGCAACGGTACGCCATGCGTGTGCCGCTCGATATACGCCAGTGTCTCGCTCACGCTGTCCGCCCGGCAAAGGTGTTTCACCAGTTCCACAAGGTCGCCGCCGATGGCCTCACCGAAATCGTACCATTCATTGATGCGGTCATTCACTTTGAACGACGGGGTACGCTCGTTCCGCAACGGCGAGAGATACCAGTATTGTCCCGATTTTATGTGTTGCGCATGGTGGCCGAGACGTGCCAGAAAATCCACGATACGCACTTGTTTTGCTTCTGCTATGGTCATTTTCGCTCATTTATATACCAAAACGTATTTATCAATCTCATTCTTCATCGAAAAGCAAGACCTCTGTAGGTGTCATGTCATTATAAAAAAGTTTATCCCGCTTGATAATGAGTTTAAGGTTATCGGTCAGGTATTGTAACAGCTTTACCATAACACTTCGCCCTCGTTTGAACCCGATAGCTGCATAGGAAGCCATAAGAGCCTCCAATACATTCTCGAAACCTTTTATGGGCTTGTCTCCAAAAGCGGCGGCAAGAGCTTCCCTATGCTGTTCTATGGACAAATCCATAAAACTCATCCGGGATTTCTGTTTGATATTTCCGTTGAACGAATGGTTTTCAACCATAACAGGCAGACCGTCATCATCAACGGTAAAAGCAAAGGGTTTGAACTCTTTTTCACGGATATGCAACGCGTGAACCTCACTGATGCTTGGGTTATCATTGTTTTTGCTGATAACCAATACGGTTTCTGCCTTGTTACTCATTTCTGTACCAATGTGTCCTCGCACATTATTATCCCCTTTGTTCAAATGGAGTACGCAATGGATATGCAGGTCATACCGGGAAGACCACTCCATCATCTTGTTGATAACTTCTACCGATTCACCGGTACTGTTGATGTCAAGCATCAGGTCGCGGATACCGTCTATGATGACCAGACCATAACCTTTGTTCTGACGCAGGGCATAGTCTATGACCTCAATGCGCACTGCCGGAGTATATTCCCTTAGACAAATAAAGTCGAGGTTCTCATTATCGGTTTTCGTAGGCAATCCGGCCAATCGTAATATACGCTCCAGTACCGTGTGGCAGTGGAAACGGCTCTGCTCCGTATCTACATACAGAATCCGCCGCTTGCCTTCTGGCAGGTGCGCACGGTAGTTCAATACCTGTTTCCCGGCCAGCGATGCGGCAACGAGAGCCGAGACATTGAATGTCTTTTTTGCTTTGGCCTTACCGGTCGATGCACTGAAATTGCCGAGGGTGGCTATCGTTGAATTATCTATCCAGATGATTTGTGGGGGCGTTTCGTAGGTATCAGTAGCCCTAATTTGGGAAGCGGCAAGAATATCCAACAGTTTATGTTCCTCTATTCCTGCACCTGTGTTATAATCAGTCCTTTTTTCGTTTTCCATAGCGTCTTTGCTTTAAGAATGGTTGTGTTACTGCTGCTTCGGTCGCCATGCGTATGGCTTCATCTGCAGTCGGTTCATGGTTCTGTAAAAGCCATTCGTCCAGTTCTTCCTTGGCGAAATAAATCATCTTGCCACGTGGTTTGTAATGTGGAATTTCTTTGTTCGCCGTGAGTTTGTATAGCATACTCTCGGAAACCCCGATATACATACAGGCGTCCTGAAACGTAAAGACACGCTTTGTCGAATAAATGCTTTTCTCCAACAAATCCATCCGTTCCAAGATGTTTTCAACCGGTTCCAATTTTTTAAGAACCGACTCAAGGGCGGTAATCCGTTCGCTCATCCGCTCCATGAAGGTTAGTCTGTTCGGCATATGTTTTTAATTAAAGTTTGACAATGGAATTGTACCTCCGCTATCAACGTATTGATAACGGAGGGCAAAGGTATGATATGCCGATAAAGGAGTGAGAATTATCGGCGTGATACTATGCAAGTATTATTCTAACTCTCACTCTTTTATCTTTCACATGGTGGATTTGTTCACACTTTCTTTCAACTGACCGATGAATCGTCTGATACTGTAAGTGACCGCTGTTTTGTTTGTAGATACTAATTGAAAAGTGCGCTGTATTCTAATTGAAAAGAGCTCCATCCAT
>OFGM01000698.1_pt1 | contig 27461 bp, 27 predicted proteins | sample 1521741 | NCBI WGS metagenome assembly OFGM01 (sample SAMEA3504079, study PRJEB24116) | mouse gut metagenome | biome: mouse gut; feature: mouse-associated habitat; material: faeces | place: Denmark | collected 2011
CCCGACCGACTTTCGTCGGTTGGGGTTTTCTCGCCATGGGGAGGATAAAACATTAGAACCCCAGCTTTATATTTTTCTGTGTTGATGCATATCATCCGCCAACACCAAATTCAGGACTAAACGCCAAAGGATGTAAAAAAGGAGAAATGAAAATGAATACGTACACCATTTATGCGGATCAGGTTGAAGAGGTCCGGAAGCGTCTTGATCGATTGGCTAAAAAAGCCGCCAACTACAAAATCCCATTTTCCTACACAATCAGCGAAGAACATCCTAAGAAGGTCTCTGTTTATGAGGTAGATTCAGTAACTCAGACTATCCACACAGTAGGAACCTACATGGTAGCCGCGGTCGATATCACTGTAAATTGTGAGGGATTGATTCGAGCAAATGGGTGGACTCTTCGAGCACGGGTCGAGCATGGTAGCCAGGGAAACATCGTGATGGGCATTGGCGATAAACCGGTCGACCCTGAGTGGTATAAGATGCCTTCTTGCTGCGATCACTGCAAAACAAAGAGGATTCGTCCTGTGACCTACTTCTGCGAGAATGAGTCTGGCGAAATCCGTCAAGTTGGACGCACTTGCCTGAAGGACTACACTGGTATCTCTACGGCAACTGCGGCAATGTGGGCTGAGGTGCGGGACATCATCAATGATGATATGTCCTGTACCACTGCGGAATGGGAGAAAACCCATCGGTCCCACAAGATGTATGATACGGAATTGATTCTTGCCCATGCCTGCGATTCCATTCAGAAAGAGGGTTACCGGAAGAAAACTGAACAAGGAAGCACCCGCAATGCAGTACAAGAGAAGATAGATGCGGGTGTAGAACCCAGTGCTGAGGCCATGGGGAAGGCAAAGACTATTTGTGACTGGTTATCCAGCTTGGATGAGGTCGTCCGCAATGAGGATGCTGCCATTTCTGCTGCCTGGAAGAAATTCGAGGAGACAGGCGAGTACAGCGATAACCGGGCCTATTGGAAACTTGAGAGGGATCGAACAGGTTTGGAACGCAAATGTATCCATCTTGCGCTATCTGGTTATGCGAAGTCCCAACACATCGGCCTCTTGACCTATATGCCGGTTGCCTATGAGCATTACCTGGAGCGGAAGGCCCGCAGGGAAAAGTGGAGAACTGAAAAACTGGAGGCTGCCGCAGCATCCAATTACGTTGGAAATGAGGGACAGCGCATTACCATCACAACAGCTACCGCAAAACTGGTAGCATCCTGGGAAACCGATTTTGGAGTGATCAGACTGTATAAGTTCACAGATGCCCAGGGTAATGTATTTGTGTGGAGAACATCCAAGAACCTTAAAATCAGCGATTGTATGCAGATAAAGGGAACTGTCAAAGAACACAGTGAATATGACGGCGTGAAACAGACCGTGATTACGCGATGCGTAATTATGGCGTAGAAGCTGAACTACAAAAAAGGAAGCAGTAAAAGAAAGCGCCTATGGAGAAATATTCTCTGCAGGCGCTTTCCTTTTGCTTAAATGTCCGTAAGGACAATTAGCGGTCCATGAAATTATAGAGCATTTCGGTAGCTTCGCCTCTCGTCGCACTCTTCCCAGCCGCAAACTCCTGCTCCACTCCGATAATCCCCATGCCCTGGGCGATGGCGGCATAGCCGGTAAGATTTGCTGGAATCTGGGCGGCGTCGGGGTAGGCGCAGGAGAAGATACCGGAGAGCTGGGCGACTTCACCATATCCGGCGCAGTCAAGGAGCATCTTCACCACATCGCCCCGACTCAACACCCGGTCATCATCCCGGTCGTTGGACTTGAGGATGCCCAGGTTGTAGGCCCGGCGGTACAGATCGTCAACATCGTCTTCCTCCGCATTGTACAGGTAACCGTCTGCGCTGGCCAGTAGAGCAATGTAATCGACTTGGGTCAGCTCCTCATTTGGTTCGCACTTTTCACCGCGCCAGCCAATTCCATACTCAGCGAGGGCTTCCAGTTTCTCTCTGCCGGCATATCCGTTCAGGTCTGAATAGACGATGGATTCACCCTCGCCACATCGGCCCTCTATAACGATCTCACCAGTCTTTGCGTTCACTCCAGTGGCAAACACGCTATCTGGTTCTGCCAGAGTATAGGTCAAATCCAGAGAGTAGAAGTAGGAATAGCCTCTTTCCAGAAGAGGAACGGCATCCGACATGTTTGGATCCAGCTTCACGGGAATCCGGCTGTAACCCATCCGCAGGTTGTAGTGATTAAACCAGGCATCCAGAGCTGCGGAGTCGCTCAAAATTCCATCCGGACTTTCAAACTCTGTAACATCCGTCCAATTACGGGAGAAACCGCTGATGGAACCGTCTTCGATGTCCACAGAGACATTGAAGCTGTTCTCCGGGAGGAAAAATCCGTTCTCTTTCTGGGCGTAGATAAATGCATGAGCGGCATTTCTGCTCTCGCTTTCCCAGGGGGTGCTGTCGTAGAGTTCAGTTTTGGCGTAGTCAGTTCCCCAGTACTCTCCAAGGAACGCCTCCACCGTCTCCCGGGCCTTATCCTTGGAAATGGAAGCCGTTCTGTCCTTGTTGTAAGGGAAGGAAGACCAGACGCTCTGCAATCCGCCGGTCTTAGCATTACAAGTAATCGTCCGTCGCCAGGAATTATCGCCATCTCGTCTGGTATAAGAAAGTCGGGCGGACACCTCATCGGTCTCTTTGTTCAGAGAGTAGTTGGTCCCAGCAAGCGTATATTTGTCCAGACCAAGCTGGGGAATGCTCCGGATATTCTTGTCCAAATCCTCCTTGGAGAGTACGCCCTCCAGCTTTGAGACCCCTTCCAGCTCTACTGGGGTTAGCCCGCCGGCACCCTTGTCGGCGGATGCTTCCGGTGCAGATGCGTCAAAGCTGGTATCGCTGTTGGATGCACCAGTCTCGCCGCTGTTGACCTTGCTGTAGAGGTCTGTGAGGTTGACCAGTTTTCCGGTCTGGGCATCCACGTAGAAGTCGTCAATGTCTTCCGGGAGGAATCGCAGGACAGCCTTTCCGTCTTCCAGGACGTACTCGGTTCGCAGAGACAACGTATCTTTCAGCAGCTCACCCGCATTGTTAGAGCCAGTGTTGGGGGTGGGGGAGGGGGTGTCCCCGATGTAACTGCCCTCCAGGCAGTCCCGATAGAAACGGACGACCTTTCCGTCCTTTGCCCGAACGCTGATGGAGAAACTGAGAGGTGATTCCAGTCCGTTGATGAGGATATCTCCAGAGAAACGATGTGTCTCTGTGTTTAACTGCCCAACAGAGCGTTCTGAAAATTCAATCGTTTCGCCGTCATCCAGCACTTTATTCAGAAATTCCTGGGCAATCTTTTGGGATTGGGTACGGGTGATGGCGGGGAAGGAAGGGGAGAAGGCGTGGGTAGGATAGGCGGCATCCTTTTCATAAAAGTAGTAGCTGGTGACCTGCCCATTTTCAAATGCCTCCACGGAAAGCGTTTCGGATTCTGTTGACCACTCAAGGCTCCACTGGGGAACCAGTTCGTTTTCCATGAGGTTGCCGGTAAACTCTTTGTACTCATCACCGATGTCCAAAGCTGCCTTGACTTTGGACGCAACTTCCGCCAGTCGTTGATCAGGAGCCTTCTCAACAGATGTTTTAGCCTCTGCCAGCTGCATCGATGCGGGATCCATACCGCTCTCTGCGGAAACATCCTTTGCGGATGCATGAGCGGACATAGATGACAAAATCGCTGCTGACAGAAGAATGCATGCAATTTTCTTCATGAATCAAAAACCTCCTCAGTTTTTAAAATTTGATATCTGTTATGGTTGACGCATTTTAAAGGAAAATGTTCCTGCATGAGAACAGATTTTGGATATTTTTCATTTCTGCCAAAAATAATATGCGCTGGGAATGAAAAATATCAAGCTTCTGAGGAAATTATGCCTTTGGGCATGGACAAGCCATAGAAAGAGCCACTTGGGGCATCCCTCCAGGGGGAGAATTTTGCCGGCAGGAATAGATTGGGGGATGGGGGCGAAATGTTGCCGCCAATCGACAGTGAGGGATTAAAAACCTTTCTGTGGCTTTATATTTTTGCGACAAATAGCATAATATTGTATAGAACTGCAAAAAGGATTACGAAAAAGGAGATGACTTCATTATGACGAAAGGATTTCGATGCAAAATAAATGATTGGTATGGTATCCATCAGGGCTTCAACCTGCTGCTTCGCCCTGGCTATACCGCCCTCGTTGGCCCAAATGGAGCCGGTAAGTCGACTCTGCTGCGGCAGATCAAGGAGCTTGCGGAGAAGAGGGGGTATGACGTTTTCTGGTACTCTAACCAGGAAGACGGCGACACCATTGCGATGGAAAGGAACGTACTGCAGGGCAATATGTCGTTTGTCGCAGCTTCTCTGTGCAGTTCCGAGGGCGAGCGTATTGCGCTGTCTTTCGGGGACATTGTTCCTCAAATTGGCGTCCGCGTCCGTAAAGACATCGCAGAGAATAAGCCCCTGTTCATACTCCTCGACGGCCTTGACTCCGGCGCATCTATCGACCGCACCCGAGAACTCATGGGTTTGTTCGAGCTGATTGAGAGGGATGCCGGGGTACAACCGGGAGGAGCGGAGCATGAGGTGTATATTCTCGCTGCCGTTAACAGCTATGAAATGGCACGCCGCCTGTGCATCAATGTACGGACTGGCGAGAGTGTGACATTCGGGGGGTATGAGGAGTATGCCAATTTCATCTGTTCGTTTCTCGGCGACTCGCAATAAAAAGGAGGGATATTTTTGCATATTGAAGTGATGAGCCGCAGAGAGGCAGTCCAGCTCTGCTATAAACCATCTGGAGGGCGGAAGGTTTCCATGATTAGCATTAGTACGCCCGGTGATGCGTATGAGTCCCATCCAGTCGTGAAAAATGGCATCAAAGCAATCCTTTTCGTCTCATTCTTCGATGTCACGGAGGGGTCGCAAGGACAACCTGCCATCACGAAAGAAGATGCAGATAAAATTGCTCAATTCATCCTCTTTCGCAGAAGCCGGGGCTACGAGGACTTTATCATCCACTGTGATGCAGGGATGTCCAGATCGGCAGGCGTGGCAAGAGCCATGGAGGTGTTCTTTGACCTGCCCGAGAATGCGACTACCTATCACCACGGCAATTTTGCCAACAGCGCTGTGTTCCAGATAGTCCTTCGCTCACTGATGGAGCAATCTAAATAAATATGCGCTAAACACAAAGCAGCCCGCAGAAAAGAGAAATCTCTTCTGCGGGCAATTTTCGATATTTTCCAGCGTACCGCATATCATGTATTGGTCCACAAAAGGAAGAAACCCCAAAATTAGGCATCAAAAACACAAAGGAGAGGTACATATGGGTACAAAATACCTTGCCAGAATTACAGAAGACGGCAGAGAACAGACCTTGAAGAACCATCTGGAGGGGGTAGCCGCCAGATGTGCCGCATTTTGCGAGCCATTTGGCTCAAAGGAGCAGGGCTTTTTCGCAGGGCTTACCCATGACCTGCCCAAATATTCAGTCCAAGCCCAGAAGCGGCTGCGTGGCGGTCCCATAGTTGACCATTCCACTGGCGGCGGCATGGTATGCCTGGAACGAGGGCAAGTTCCGCTGGCATACGCTGTAATGAGCCACCACACCGGGCTGCCCGATGCCGGCTCAAAAGCGGACGACTCCTCAAAAAGCTCTTTTTTTGGGCGGATGAGAAAAGCAAGAGAGAGAATCATTCCCGCATTTGATGTCTGGAAGGAGGAAATTGTCCTTCCGGACAAAATCTCTCCTCTTCCTATTAACGCAAACGACCCGCTGGAACTCATGTTTTTCACCCGAATGCTGTTCTCTGCTTTAGTTGACGCTGACCGACTGGATGCGGAAGCATTTTCTGTTGGTGACTCACTCCGCAGGCCGTGTGCGTCCATAGAGACATTGAATGTCATGTTGGGCGAGTACATAAAAAAGAATCACTGGCTCTCCCCGGATACATTATTAAATAAGAATCGCAGCTCCATTTTGGAGCAGTGCATCGAGCGGGGAGAGCGAGAAAAGCCTGGGCTGTTTACCCTGACAGTCCCCACCGGCGGCGGAAAAACAGGAGCCTCCCTTGCATTTGCGCTTCGCCATGCGAAAGCCCAGGGGTACAAAAGAATCATCTGCGTTATTCCCTACGTCAACATCATTGAGCAGACGGGGAGTCTTTTTCGGGAGATATTTGGGCAGGAGAATGTGTTGGAGCATCACTCTGGTGTTGTTTACGACAATGTTAATGACTCAGATGGACTGCCCCGCCGGCTGGAGGCTGCCACCGAAAACTGGGACATGCCAATTGTCGTCACAACTGCCGTCCAGTTCTTTGAGTCTCTGTTTTCAAGTAGGGCGTCCCAATGCCGGAAGCTGCACAACATAAGCGACAGTGTTGTGATTTTTGATGAAGCTCAAATGATCCCGGTTCCCTATCTTCAGCCCTGCCTATACTCAATCTCGCAACTGGTGAAAAATTATAGGGTTTCCGCAGTCCTCTGCACCGCAACGCAGCCCTCCGTGGGCTCCATCTTCAAGAAGTTCCTCCCGAACCATTCCCTGATTGAGTTGTGTCCAATCAGCACCTATGATCCAAAGGCATTCCACCGGGTATCATACCGGATGATGGGGAAGACCTCTTTGAGGGAAGCCGCCAAGCAGGTAAGGAACAAAGACCAAGTCCTCTGTATTGTCAATCGAAGGGACACAGCGGAGAAAATCTACGATTTGCTCCCAGAGGAGGGGGCCTTCTGCCTGACCACGCTGATGTATCCGGAACACCGGCGAAGAGCAATCGCTGAAATCAAAAGGCGGCTCAAAGAAAATCTTCCCTGCAGAGTCATCTCTACCTCTCTGATCGAAGCGGGCGTTGACCTGGATTTCCCCGCCGTTTTCAGGGAATTGGCAGGGATTGACTCTATCATACAGGCGGCGGGTCGCTGCAACAGGGAAGGGAAGGGGGACTGGAGTGGGTCGGTTGTGTCAATTTTTCGGCTGAAGGAGACAGAATTCAGCCAGCCCACCGTTGCCGTCAGCGCTGCAATCGCCACCCTTCGTAAATACGATAATCTGAACGACAACGCCGCTATCGACTACTACTTCCATGAGTTGCTGGATATGCAAAACCTGGATTCCAAGAAAATCCTCTCCTTCATGGAGAATTACCCCATGAATTTTCGAAGTGTTTCCGGTAAATTTCACCTGATAGAGGATAGGAAGAAAACCGTTTACATCCCCATCGGAGAGGGAAAACGGTTAGTTGAGCAAATTCGCCTGGGGAATATCGACAGGGGAGTCTTTCGGGCGCTGGACCAATATGGGGCCGCAGTTGATGAGAGAAGGTTCAATCAGATGCTTGAAACCGGCGATATTGAAATCCTGACCGGAGATATCCCGGTTCTGAAAAACGAGCGGCTCTACTCTGAGAAAACGGGACTAACCAGGTGACCCTTCTGGGGAACAGTCCTTCAACCCAGCCTCTGGAATAAATCCCAGGTTAGGCTTTTTGTATCAGTCGGAAGGTAAGAGACAACGCCCCAGCCGCTGTTTTCTGCCGGCAGAAAAGAGCCTCCCCAAATAATGCTGACGGTTTGTTGAAATATTCCGTTTTTGCCAAAAGAAGCCTTGCCGCTTTATCTAAAATGACGAATCGTCAAAAACCTGAAAGTTTTCCATTTTTCATTCGATAATTTCTCCCCGTTTGGCATATCATCCCGTAGAAAATGATTCAACGAAAGGGGAGAAAAAAATCTATGTCCTTTGCAGTAGAAGTGTGGGGAAACTACGCTATGTTCACCAGACCTGAGTTTAAGGTCGAGCGGTATTCCTACGATGTGATGACTCCCAGCGCCGCAATAGGGTTCCTGAAGGCAATTTATTGGGATCCTGGTTTCGAGTACGTCATCGACCGCATCCATGTGCTAAATCCCATTCGGCATATGAACATCTGCAAGAACGAAATCGAAAACCTCAAGGTCAAGTCCGGAAACGTTAAAAGATTCCTGAAGGACGGGACCGCAATGAAGGGGATTGACGGAAATAAGAACCGCATCCAGCGCCGAAACCAGGTTCTGTGTGATGTGAGGTACATAATCGAGGCACATGTCCAGAACACAGAAAAGGCGCATCCCGGCAAAACTCCATGGCGCACGGAAAGGAGAATTGTCGACGAGATTGCCAAAGGAAAATGCTACAAACAGCCCTACTTTGGGTGCCGGGAGTATACAGGGTATTTTGCTCCCTGCGATGAGATTCCGCCCTGTCCCGAAAGTCTGAGGGGAGAGATGGAGTTTGGGTTTATGCTGTGGGGGAAGGATTACTCCAATCAAGAGGACGTTCACTCTCAATACTTCAACGCAGTACTGAAGGATGGCGTGCTGAATGTTCCCCCTCCGGGAAGTAAGGAGATTATTCAATGATTCTTCAGTCTCTCGTCCATCATTATGAAAATCTTAAGGGACAGGGGAAACTGCCGCCAACTGGTTGGAGTTATGTGAAAGTATTCTATGTGCTATACATCAACGATAACGGAGCTGTGGAACAGTTTGTCCCCATTAAGCAGTCTGATAAAGGGAAAGTAAAGGTGACCCCTCTGAAGCTTGTTTTGCCGGCACGGATAAATAGAGGTACAGATATCAATTCAAGCTTCCTTGCGGAGAACTCAGCATATCTCCTTGGAATAGAAAAGGGCGGGAAAGTTACCATTAAATCTCAAAAGACTTTTCTATGCTGTAAGGAATTACACGAGAAGATTCTCGCAAATGTAAACTGCCCAGCGGCACAAGCTGTTCTGACGTTCTTCAGAAAATGGAATCCGGAGACGTTTTTCCAGTGTCCTGCGTTCGAAAAATTTGACCCCAAACTGTTCGGGGATGGAAACATCGTGTTCCGGTACAATGGGCAGTACGTTCATGATATTCCGGAAATTCAAGAAGCCTGGCAATGGTATTACGACCATCCGGTTGGTATGCCGGAAGGTCTCTGCTTGGTAACGGGAAAAAGGGGACCATTGGCGCTCACCCATCCGCCCATCAGGGGAGTCGTCAATTCTGCGACGACTGGTGCAAAACTGGTCTCCTTTAACAATGAGATCTCCTATTCTGATGGACATGTAGGCGGCTGGAACGCCCCAATCAGCAGATATGCGGCTTTTGCGTATACAGAAGCACTTAATTATATGCTGGCGGACAGAGAACATTCCTTTGTCGTGGGAGATATTTCGGTTGTCTGTTGGGCAAAGGATGGAAACTCCGATTTTCAGGACAGCTTTTTGGCGGCCTTGTGCGGCGACTCACAGTCCTACTCCACAGCGGAAGTTCAGGATATTGCAGGGAAACTATGTAAGGCGGAATATGTCTCTTTTGATGAGAGCAAATTGGACAAAGACTGCGAATTTTATGTTCTCGGATTGTCCGGCAGCAGGGCCAGGGTTTCTGTCAGATTCTTTTACAGAAATAGCTTTGGGCATCTGCTGGAGAATGTCAAGCGACACAAAGAGCGGCTGATGATTGATGCCCCAGACTTTGAAAATCCCACGAAAATGTCTCTGTGGAGGTTGCTGCGGGAAACCAAGCCCAGCCCTAAGAAAAAAAAGGCAGGGAATGGAAAGTTTACCAAGGAAGACTATATGACTTACAACGATGTCATACAGTCGATTCTTAGGGATGAGATGTATCCTATTTTTCTGTACAACGCAATTATTACCCGCATCAGCGTAGAAAAAGCGGTGTCTCCGGGGCGAGCTGCCATTCTGAAGGCATGCTTTTTGAAGTCTCCGCACCACGATGTCCCTGAGTCTGTTCTGGGGGAATCCCTAAATCAGGACTGTGAGAATGTTCCCTATAACCTGGGCAGGATGTTTAGCGTTCTGGAAACAATTCAGTGGTACTACAATCCTGAAACAAAGGACACCATCAAAAACAGATTTTTCAATGGAGCAACTACAAATCCTGCCGTCATTTATCCCTTGCTGCTCGATTTGTCCGAGAATCACCTGAAGAGGCTCCCAAAAAAGAAGCAGTATTGGCTTAGAAAGTTACTCTCTGAGATTATAAAGAAAGCTGGTGCAGAATATCCAATCTCTTTGAACATACAGCAGCAGGCAGCCTTTTATCTCGGATATTATCAGCAAACACAGCAGCGGTACCATAAAGCAGACAAAAATACAAACGATAATAAGGAGGAATTTGACGATGAGTGAGATTATCAAGAACCGCTACGACTTTTCCATTCTGTTTGATGTAACAGACGGAAACCCCAACGGCGATCCGGACCGGGACAACATGCCCCGAATGGACGATTACAACCGGCATGGGTTGATTACGCCTGAATGTATCAAGCGAAAGATTCGTGATGCCCTGCAGCTTATCATGGAGGATGAAGGTAAAGAGGGATATAGGATTTATGTGTCGCCCAACATTTCCCTGGAGCAGCAGAATATCTCTGCCTACCAGGAGAAAAACATCAACCCTCAGATTCTGACGCAGAAGCCCCAGCCCGCCGATACATCTGACAGGGTTGTCTCTGCCCTCTGTTCCACTTTTGCGGACATCCGCTTCTTTGGCTGCGTCATCACCGAACTCACCAAGAACAAGCTGCCAGGCGGACAGCTTACGGGTCCCGTCCAGCTTGATATGGCGAGGAGCATTGACGAAATCCAGCCTATGCGGATTGGAATTACTCGCATAACCCGCTCTACCGATAAAGAAATTCTCGAAGATGACAAGCTGACCAGCAGGGCGTGTCGCTACATTGTCCCCTATGGACTGTATCGATGTAACGGATCGATCTCCGTGAGCGACGCTCGCCGCACAGGATTTTCTGAGGATGACTTGGCTCTGCTGTGGAAGTGCATTGCATACATGCTGGAAAACGACCGCGCTACCGGCAGGGGTGAGATGACGATGCGGGAACTTATCGTATTCAAACACAACTCCAAATTGGGGAATACTAGAAAGCAGGATCTGGAGAACTTAGTGAAGATAATCCGCAAAGACTCTACTTCTTCCTTGCCGGCCCGATTCTATGAGGATTATAGGGTTGAAATCGACATGGACAAACTGCCGAAGAACGTGACATGTAAACGGTTTGTCGATCCATATGCTGAAATTGACAGTTTTCGATTTTGAAATAAGCAGAAAGTATGCGCCCAATTTAAGAGATTGAGTAAATCATTTAAGTTAGAAATAGCAAATGTTGCCCCTGCTTTTCTGCACAAAAAGCAGAATTTGAGAGATTTATCAAATAAAATTTTGCTATTTTTAATGACGCATCTTAATTAGGTGTGGGAATTGAAATAAGGGCACCTACGCCTACCCCGCTTCGGACCATCGCATCTTGCTTAGGTGTGGGAATTGAAATACGTGGGAGCGTTCCGGCGCCTCCTGACGCACCTTGTTTAGGTGTGGGAATTGAAATAAAAACGCTTCAGTCATCGGATCAGAACATCCGGGTCGCACCTTGTTTGGGTGCGGGAATTGAAAGATTGAGGAAACGCTAGACACCATGACGCACCTTACTTCGATGCAAGGATTGAAAACGGATTTTTGTCATGGACTAGGAAGTCGCACCTTGTTTAGGTGTGGGAATTAAACATACAAAGGCCCGCCTGCGGATTTTTCTGCAAGCGGGCCTTTGTTTGTCCATCAGGACAATTAAATTTTCAGTTTTTTCTGTACCCAATCGGACTGATTCCTATGAATAATCCAGGAGGGGTCATCAAACACCATCTTCCCCCCATCATCCCCCGCAATCTTCAGCAGACAGCTGAGAACATCCAGCCGGGAGGAAAGACGGGAGAGCATCCGAGTGGTTTCCCGGAGGGTGATAGGAAAGAGTCAATTACAAAGAATGTTCTGTGCGTAAATTCAGCATACGAATAATTACTTCGACAGCCTCTTTAATTGGCATTCGCCCATCGAGAACGAAGTCCACCTTTTCCTGAATGTCCGCAAAGACTTCCTTGTCCCCAGCCATCCTCTCCGCAATCACCTCGGGCGAGGTATCCTTGCGGCCGGAGAGCCGTTGAACGATGACGTCTTCGGGCAAATAAATGAATACGCCGAGAGTCTGCGGGTACATCTTTTTCAGGTGGGCATAGCCCTGGGGTTCCAGGACAACGACGTTTTTAAGAGCCGCTGGCCTCGGAGAGCCGTACAGGTTTCCGTTGTACTCCGCATGTTCCAGGAGAGAGCCGTTCTCAATAAGTTCAGCGAATTTCTCTCTGGACACGAAGTGGTACTCCACTCCATCCCGTTCATTTCCCCTGGGAGGGCGGGTGGTGCAGGAAATGATTCGTTCGTAGCCCAGGCTCTCCAAAGTGGATTCCAGGGCGCTTTTGCCGGAGCCGCTGCGACCCATGATACAGATGATTTGCATTCTGTTGCTCCTTTCGTTCTCTATTTTCCCTCAGCAAAATCGTGAATCAATCGCAGTAGGTGGGGATTTGCCTCCTTCAGAGAAGGAAGATCCGAATACTTGCCCTTCAGATAGACCCGCTCGTTCTCCAAATCCAAAAGATGAGGGAGGCAAAGAACCAGGCGGGTGATAGATTCGGGGTTTACATCTGTGATGACGCTGAAAAGTTTTCCAGATTGCACAGCGTCCCGCGTTCGCTCCCGTACGTAGGAGCAAAACTCCAATGCGCGATCAATATCAACATAGGACTTCTTCTCTTCCTGCAGCAATCCAATGATAACAGTATCTGCGTCCACAAATAGACATCTTTTCATCCCATTATTCTCCCTTTTGACTCGTTTCTTTGTCACTAACTGGCTCCATCTGGAGCATCCGCAAAAAGTCCATGGGATCAGATGTCAGGATGTGTATCTCACTGATATACTGAGCGCCGGCGTATGTTTTTGCTTTGTAGGAGTCCAGCGAGGCGCTGGGGATGATGGATTTTACGGCTTCCATGATAGTATTCATATTTTTCATTGTGTTAAAAACGTAGAAATCGCAGCCACGGTCTTCACTGTATCCGTCCAGTTTGATCTTTGGCTCCCGGAATACGGTGCAGCTTCTCGACAAAACGATATCCATATGACCATACTGCAGAAGATGGAAGTCGTGCAGATAGAAGCCCATGCTTTCGACGAGCGACTCCAGGTTCTTCTCTGCCTTTGCGAAAATTTCTCGTACCTGGGGAATCAACTTTGGAGTCACCGACTCCTGAATCGTTTTTTCAATAGCCCGAATTTGTTGGTTCTTGCTGCGCGTCTCCGCCACCTCGGTTTCGATCTCCTGCCAAATGGTGCTATGGATGCTGGTCACAGTTTCAATCTGCTTGACACAGCCGCGCAGGCAGGCAAGAACGGTGTTTCCGCTTCCAATCCGATTCATTGCATCGTAGCTTGCGAGAGCGCTTCTTGCATTGGAAATTTCCTTCTTCAGACAAATGACGCCATCAGCGGACAGCGTTTTTGAAGGGACAACATCCGGTTTTTCCTTTTTCAGGGCAGGCGCGTACTCGTCGTATTGGACAGACATGCGCAGCTCTTGAATGGTCCCTTTGTATGTGCAAATTTCGAACGGCTCCCTCCCAAACGTCTTCTCACAGTACTCCCGGAGAAACCGACGGTTTGCGTCGCAGTCTACAAGGGTATGTTCCTTTCGTCTGGATGGCTTTATAACGAATCCTGCCTTTTCCATCTCCTGTAAACGTTTTTCAATTCTCTTTTGCTCAGAATCACGTTCCATAGAGCTGAAGCTGGCGGCAAAGCTGGAGAACGAAATCCGAAATTGCAGATTACGGGCGGCCTTGAAATCCGTTGCAAAGGCGAGCAGATCTTCAGCTATCCGCTTACTGATGCTCTCACAATAGGCGATAATAACATAGGGGACGGCAGCCTCCGGATTCTTCTTGGAAAGTTCCGCAATCCCTTGGATACCCGCAGTCTCTCATCCTCACCTTTTTTGAAGAGAGAGAAGTGCGGGGTGTCGCTGGGATCAAAAGCAAGGGTGCGGAGCAGAATTTGGCAGTGGTTGTCAAGCATCCGCACGGGATACTCTAACACCGAAGAACTCGCACCTACCACACTGACTTGTTCCAGCCAGTTGAGCAAAACCAGTATCTCCTGCAAATTCCGCTCCATTGGCGTTCCATCGCCTTCGTTAATTTTGGACAGCTCTTTGTCCAGCGTAAAATAATCCATTATATTTTCCTCCTGTTTTTGTTTCAAACCCCCACCAAACTTTGCTTGGCGGCGGGTTGTTGACGCAGACAATTTCTCCCATAGCCGCACCATGCTGAATCAATTTCAAACAGGACAGCTTTCCTGCCTAAATGCAGTGCGGCAACGCCTGTCGATCCAGAACCGGCAAAGCAATCCAAGACAATATCGCCTTCGTATGTAGTTGCTTTTATAGCATGTTCCAATAAATCCAATGGTTTCTCGGCTGGGTGCTTGCCTTTATACTGTCGTACATTTTTAAACGACCAAACATCCGTAAATTCAATATCTTTGTTTACATTAAACGGACGGATGACATCTTCATACTCCGGAAGATCAGGGACGCCTGCTTCCGAAAGCACCGCTTTAAGTTTTTCATATTGCGCCTTGCTCGGAATATTTCGTCCAGCTTCCCAATTCGCAATGGATCCTCCATGGTTGACTTTTCCATATGCCCCAGTTAGCTCGGCTAATTTGATTGTGGACATATTAACGCTTTTTCTCCAGGCAGCAAGCTGTCCACCAAAATAGCTTTTAAATAGATTCCCCTCTACGGCATTTTCAAGAAAAATAATGCGTTCCGAATGAGAATACCATTGACGAAGAGCTTCTTTTTTCATTTTCTGCTTCCAGCCGTCATACCCGGGAGCATTTGGCTTCGTCCAAACAATCTCGGATAATACATTGAAATACGCAGAGAACATTACCTGCAGCTGCGCCGACATTGCTGATGAGCAAAAGCAAAAAATGCTGCCGTTATGCTTCAGAACTCTTTTCCACTCTATTGCGTATTTTCTCATCCATTCGATATATTCAGAATCCTTTGAAAAGTTGGTGTCACCGATTATATTGCGCTTTTTGGTTGAATGATACGGTGGGTCCGTCAAAATTAGCGCAATACTATGGTCAGGCAACTTTTTTAACAGTTCCAAGGAATCACCATGAACAAGAATGGAGTTCTCCGTGCTATAGTATTCATCAGGATATTTATTTCTGATTTCTGAAAAAATGGCTTCAGTGTTCACGATTTGTCCTCCAGCAAAATGCAGCAATGCCGTTTAGATGCTGTATATTTGCGTTGTTTTCCTTATATTCATTCCATCGCCGCAGGTCTTAGCCTTTCGGGATTATCTATGAAATAATATGCGATTCAACTAAAAAATATCAAGTTCCGATATCAAGGACCCCGCCAAGTCGCATTCAGATATCGACAGGATTCCGCTGCATCTAGCTGTGGAGCCAACTGCAGGACGCTGCCCGGGGAATCGCTCAAGCGGAGAGACCGCTCTCCAACAAACAGGGAAGGGGGAATATTCCTCTACACGCCGCAAGACATATGCGCTCAGTTCTTTCGCCGGCAAGAATGAGTTTTCTGGACGGTGTTCGTTGTGCCTCGCCTCACGTCTGTTTCTTGCTGTCCCCTTTTTCTACAGGTGGATCGTATTTAGGTTTATATTTTTTCTGCAAAGTGCATATTATCATTCAACCATCTATAAAGAAAGAGAATTTAAAAGATTGAAGGTATAAGGAGGACATTATGGGATGTTTTACGTGGACACTGGCAAATAGGACGCCCAAGAAGGTCAGAGGCAGGTATGCGGCGCAGTGCATACTGCGCTACGACAGCTACGGCGCTATTGTCTGCCCGGACGACACCATTATTTCTGAGCCATACTACGAGGGTTATGGCATGTTCGACGGAAAGGATGTTTACGACCTGGTCGTGGATTGGAACAAGGATCATCTGACAGATATCCCGAAATTGCCTGGGTTCAAATCCTGGGGAGATGAAAAAACGACGCTTGCCATAATGCAAGCCTACCAGGAGGATGACCAGAAGGCGCTGGAGAAGGCGATTGAGGCCGCCGCAGTCAAAGAACCGTTCATGCGGACAGAATGGAAGCGGTGCGTAGGAATCTACATTGCCTGCGAAAATAACGAATTGCTTCCATATCCCATCAAAATTGTGAACTGTAAGAGGCCGAAGCCCTACGACCAGCTTCCTCCCTCCATCTCCACCCAGTAGCCACTCGCAGCACTATCCCTTCTGGGTAGGGGTGCGCTTCCAATTTAAAAAAGACAACAGATACGGAACGATTAGAAGATTTTAAACAGGCTCTTAAAAACCATGGAGTCGTATGTGGAAAAGAATCACAGCGTGAAGCCTGGTACGTATGAGCATAATGCGGCAAAGAGGATGAAGGAGGCATTGCCGTATATGCGGTAGATTACCTGGAGATGAAAGGAGAAAACAATGGCGTTAAAAGAAACAACTGGCAATATCCTGGAAATAGGTGACAAGGTCAAGATGAACCTGCCTGTATTGGAAAAGGAAGTTGAGGAATATGGCGGAGATGGTATTGAGTTTACCGCCACGGGCAAGAATTACCTTCGTTATGCTCGCGAACATCCAGATGAGGTCTATACCATTGTGGACTTTGATTTTGCATATGAATCGTGTCCCTATGTGCTGTCCGGTTACATGTCCGATAATACGTGGGAGTCGGCACATCTGATCCTCATCCCTGCACCCAAGTCCAGATTTGAGGTTATCAAGAACATGACCCTGGAGGAAATGACTACTCAGCTGCTTCCGCTGATCTGCGAGCTTTGTGAAAACGGTATCCCCTGCAAGGAGGCCGTTCAGGCGTGGTTGGAGTCGATGCCGGAGGAGGAGCAGGATGAACCAACTTTTGTTTCAAGAACGGAGACTTAGGGCAAAATGCTATGGCAAGAAGGTCGTCAAAAATGAGTTTGGCGATGTCGTTCCTGACAGAAAGCAAAAGAAAATAGCAAAAACTAAATGAGAAAAGAGCAGCGCCCAACACGGCCGCTGCCCTTTCCTTTTCCCTGGCAAGAGGATTGTCTGTACTGACAGTCTGACCTCTACATTGGCAGAGGTTCCAGACAGCAGCATTCGATCAAATCCAACCACTCCTTATAACACATTAAAAAGGCATCCGGCCCAGACAAAAAGACGACTCTCAGTCTCTATTCAAGGTTGCGAAACTACAAGGCTGAAGAGGGTTGTGTTATATTTTTGCGAGGATACGCATAATATATAGTTGAGGATTTTGGAGATGTGCGAAATCGATTTCCCCTTGCATGAGAAAAGAAAATTTTTTGACTGAAGGAGTTTTGTTTTTGTGATGGACGTCATTACTACAGAAATTTTCATTGAGAATGTTTTCCTCATTATGCAGCGCCGGAACCTCCCCAGTATTACCCAGGAAAGCCTTCGAGCCGCTGGGAGGGAGTTCCAGGATTTGTGCAGGAGTAAGGATGTCGAGACTGACATTCATCTCTCCGGGGAGAGTTTCAATAATCTGCTGGCAAGTTCTAATACGGCAGAACGCCTGCCAGGTAATCCGGCCCTTATCAGGCCCAGGCTTGGAGCGGTATTGGGGAGAAAGTACGCAGCGTATCTGCCTCTGCGGGCGACTGTCGCCCTAGTCATAGATTTGCCGAAAATTATTGAGCGCACATGCGTATCGGTGAACAATGAGGCTCCGTCGAAGTCGGCTTGACCATCCTGCAAAAGTGTCCTTTTGGATTTTATTTCCCGAGGGACACTTTTCTCTTTTGCAAACAGAGCTTGATACTTTTCGGCAAAATTGCATATTATATCCCAACTGCAAAAAAGGGTGACATTCTTGAACAACCCTAACCGACAAAGTCGGTCGGGGTTATTCAAACTATTTATCTGCTACAAAGTTCCATAAACATAGAAAGGAGAAATACATGATGGAAGAAAATATTCAGAATGCAAACACAAACTTACATGACATAATAGACCAAAATGAGGAGAGGAAGGAATCTCTGTGGGCGGCATGGGAGAGAGACGAGGGGCTTGAGAATCTTCTGCGGCTTGCAATACAGGAGGTTGAGGCCCAGAAGGTAAAACACCCTGAGCTGAATATCAGCACATCCTATCAGATGGGGCGTATCGATGGATATACAGAACTCCTCGAACGGCTTTTTCGGGCAAGAGAGTGCGATAAGGCAATCAGAAACAATCCGGGATTGCAAACGGAAAAGAGTCAACACATCCTGGATATTCTTTATAAGATGGGGGAAGCGCTTCACGTCGATCTTGCGGACGCAGTTGGCAGTTCCTATTCTTCTCTTACAGAAGAGATGAAGGAAATGCTGTTATCTGGAGCGGTAGAAGCAACCCGTTTTGGACGGAATACCCGCTACTGCCTGACGTATGCGGGGCGGAGATATTACGAACAGGTTCTTCTGAAAAAAGGCTAAACTGACGGCTCCTGCGATTAAAGTCGCAGGGGCCGTCAGTCTCTTATCAGGGCTTGCTCATAAGGCGGAAGAGAGAGCATTATTTCGTAGCGACAATGAAGAGGATTTATATTTTCCCGTAAGAATACATAACCATGCAGAAGGCGAGGTCTCTTTAGAGACCCCGCCTTTTTACGATTTCTCTCTTTCAGAGGGAGAAACCGGTTTTGTTCGTAAGTGATGTTGAGAAAGAGCAAACCCGATGCCTGTTTTCTGCCGGCAGAACAAGGTTCCGGAGCCACCGAATAAAAGCATGCCAAATAGTCTGCTGCCGAAATATGAGCCTAACAAATTTCAGAGAATCCCGGAAAATACGAATCATGGCTCAGTACATGTTATGACTTCTTCTTCCAGTACACAGACCTTGATGAAATCATATCCAAGCGGAGTGAGTCGTGCCAGTCCTTTTTCAACGCGAATTTCTTTGTAGTACCCACCCCAAATTGGATTGCCTCGAACAGTACGCACTGAAACGTGTCCATCAGGATTTACATCGCGGCAAAGTGTGTCGTAGAGCTTATTGTTGAAGAACCACTCATATATTTTTTGATCTGACAGCGACATTGTGAATTGTGCATCCACAAGTCCCAGGCGGATTAGGTTTGTTACAGCAGATGATATAGTTTCTATTTCTGTATCCAAATCTATCTTCATTACATTACTTTGAGCCAGGAACTGATGCTTACCGTTAACGAGATAGTAATTTGCGATAGGAAGGATTTGCTCTGGAAATGCGAATACTCCCGATCTGCCTCTCATTGGAATTTCCTGTCCGCCTACCGATATAGATTTAAAAAGGTTTACTTCCTTTTTCGGCCTGAATTCAGCCAAAATGTGTGCTTCCAATGACGAAAGTTGTGTAAGTATTGTCACAAAGGCAGGATGTATTGCAGACGACATGTTCTGGTCGCAGGCATGTGAGACCAAGTTGGCAAACATCTCCCGCATTTCTTCCACGCCAAGGTGATACTTACTGGCTTCCAGTGCGGGACCAACAATGTTCAAGGGCGGTGCTTGTCTTTGAGCATCAGGGATCTTCTTAAATTTCTCGGTAACCCGTCGTTCAAAATCCTTTATCCATGCGTCATGATAGATTTCCAACATATTTATTGGCGTACAAATCAGCTTGACCAATGCCGCCAACTGGGAACCGCTTTCCTTTGCGGGTGGAGTTAGGGTCTCATCGACTACATGAGCTATGGTCCCTTCCATTTTTTCTCCAATCATAAGAATTCTCCTTAAAAATCATGCCGCAGCATTTCAAGTATTTTTTGAATGGACTTTTGTTGTTCAGGAGTAAACTCATCTAAATATACACAAGGGCGATTGTTAATTCCTAAAAGGTAGTCCACGGATGTGTTGAGCAAAACAGCAAGATCAATCAGTTTTTCAACGCTAGGATAACTGGTATTGCACTCATACGCACTGATTTGCCCCCGGGTAAGCTCAAGCCTGGCTGCAACATCCGCTTGAGAGAAGTTTTTCTTTTCTCTCAATTCCCGCAGTCTCAGCCCAAAGTCATAGATCTCCATGCTGTTCACACTCCTTATATCTATTTTAAGAAACAAAGGGCAAATTAAATCGGCGGAATATATCAAAAAGTGCAAATTTAATTTGACAAAGAGGACGGCGGGAGAGTAAGATGACAGGGAAGAAAGGCGGGTATGCAGAATATGGTCAAAAAAAACGTCAATTCCTGTGCCTTTACAGGACATCGCCCCCACAAATTTCCCTGGAAATATGCAGAAGATGACCCCAGATGTTTATCACTAAAACAGACAATGTATGCGGAAATTGAACGGCTGGCGGCAGCCGGCGTATATCATTTCTTTTCTGGGATGGCTCTTGGAGTGGATCTTTGGGCATCCCAGATGGTTCTGGACTTGAGAAGTACATATCCAAACCTAATTCTCCATTGCATTTTGCCCTGCGAAAACCAGGAAGTCAAATGGCCCGCAAAAAACCAGGAAGTCTATCGGGACATTCTGCGAAAGGCAGATTCCATAGAGTATATCAGCCATGATTACCACAACGGCTGTATGCTGGATCGGAACCGGAAATTGGTTTTCTCGTCCGAGGTTCTGCTTGCAGTATACAACGGAGAAAAACGGGGCGGGACTGCTGCTACAGTTCGGTATGCCCGTCAAGCAGGGCGGGAGATTATTATCATTGATCCGAATACTCTTCAGCGAAGCTGACTGCTTCCGCCTCTTGCGGAGTGGTTTTTGTGAAGAAAATTCTTACCAACATGAAAATGGCAGCAATATGCCATGTAATTGCCCAAAAACATCTTACAAATACGGTTTCTTGATTCTTCACCAACTTCAGCTCCTGCCGGCCTCTTTATTAAGCGCCAAATATCTGCCGGAAAGCCAAGAAAAACTTGCAGCCTTGATACGTTTGTGCTACAATATTTTTATCGAGAAAACCGCATTGAATTCGTGAAGCGGCGGGGCCCCACCAGCGTAAGGGTTCATCGAGAGGAACCGGATGGCAATTCATTTAATCCATCCACCACAAAGTTTCGATAGTCAATTTTGTAAGGAAGACAAACGTAGAATGACTTTGGATGATATTTACTATAACATAAGTGAGGCAACGTTCTCAGCTTTGGTTTGCCAAGCTGATATTCGCACAAAGGCGGAATTAAAAAAGTTTCAGAAGAAGGGGTATATGGTCAATCTTACAGCAGATCAGTTCACCCAAACCTTTCCTCTGCTTCCGATAGATAAAATCTACTACTCCCCATCTCTTACCCAGATATCCCTCTATTTTAATTCGGATTCCCTTGCTGCCGTCCCCATCCTCATTCCTCATCTGTTCCTCGTCCCTCCTACTGAACGGAAAGAAAAACAAGAGAAATATTTGGAAGCCATCGAGAAGGAGGAAATAAAGGTAGCGAAAGGAGACTACAGGGGGAGTCTTCGAATGTTCACAAACGCAATGTGCCTGGAATACCTTGAGATGGTCGTAAAGAGGGTGGATTTCCAAAATCTATACAGCGAGTTTTTCAGAATATATCGTAAGGAGACCTTCGGGTTCTCTGTTGTCTCCCCGGAATTTATGCAGCATATTCTGGAGAAGAAAACAGACAAAGATAAAGAACAGACTGCAGCTGCCTTGAGAAATTTACCTGATACGATTACGATTTTTAGGGGTGGAAACACTTTTTCTGTTCCATATGATAGAGCTTTTTCTTGGACAACTGACATCAATACTGCAAGTTTCTTTGCCGCAAGGCAAGGGAATGGGCCGGGGTATATTGTCCGGGCAGATATTGGGAAGAATGAGGTGATTGAGTATTTTCCGAATCATTCTGAACAAGAAATTATCGTCAACCCGACGTCGAGGAGTTTTCAAATCCAAGAAGTCGTTGAAGTTAAGGGGCTTGCGTATCTGGACAAGATGTTGCCCATTGTTACTCCAGAGTTTCACCGGTATCGAGAGGAGTTGTACTACCTGAACTTCGCTCAGAAGTCTGCGGTACATGGAGTGGAGCACGAGGCCCGGGTGTTGCTGCACTGTCTCCTCCTTGCCTACGAACTGAACCTTCCTCAAGAAGATATCGATTCTCTATGTACGGCTGCCCTGTATCACGATGTCCGCAGAGACAACGATGGGGTAGATGAAGAACACGGAGCGATGGGAAAAGACCACTACGAAGAGTCTGTTCAAAATCCGGATCCTGTGGTGAGCTTTCTATGCGAATTCCACTGCCTGCCAGATGAAGTAGGAATGAAGAGGGCGAGAGAAAGGATGGAGATAGGGGAGAGGGGGGCGAGACTGCTCCATGTCTTTAAGGACGCAGATGCTCTCGATCGTGTTCGATTCAAAATCCAGGATGTGGATTTGAATCAGATGCGCCTGGAAATATCCAAAACTATGGTGCTTGTAGCGAGACTTGTTTTTCAGAATCTCAAAATTTGAACAATCCTGACCGATTTTGTCGGTTTGGGACAAAAAAAGACGTCCTTCTCTGTGAATTTTTCAGAGAGGACGCTTTTTTTGGAGGGGGTAAGGGCCGGCAAGGGCAAAAATAGCAGGTGTATTTTGAAAACCGGGAGAAGAAAAATGGCTGCCCGAAAATCGAGCAGTCATTTTCTTTACACAGTTTCCTCATTGACCTGGATGTCCGTAGAGGCATCCCGTCTCCCTGCATAGATATTTGAGACTGGAAATTCAGGGTTTCCGAAGCGCACACATTGGGATGGCCCTTCATCCCGTTTGACAGGGACAATAGTGCGGGGGCGCCCATGCCGCACGCCTTGCAGTCTCGTTCCAGGTAAGCTCCTGGTTATTGCCTGCTTCATTGAAAGGTCCTCCTTCCCCTCAGAATGCGATATATTATGCGAATTCCCTGAAAAATATCAAAAATTGTTGACAAATATAACCCATGACTAAAGTCACGAGAATGCGGCGGACATCTATTCAAACACGAATTCCTTCGCAGCGGCAGCTCTTGGACCGAAGATGGGGCAGGGACGGAATCTGGGTAAGTCAGGTGGGTGACATCTGGATTTCTTAAATGTCCTTACGGAAATACAAACACTGATAATCTCTCAAATGGAAGTGGAAGGCTGGGGGCAGACTGAGAGACCGCTGGGGAAGAAAAAAAGCTGCCCGAACCCAAAAGGTCGAGCAGCCGTATTGCGCCGTCAGCCGGCGTTCTTTTTTGTGTTCAGGCACACTTCCAGGCCATCGATGACGGAGTGAATATGGTATTTCAGGACAAACAGCGCATTGGATTCCTCGGGCCACTGATCCTTAGCCTGTCGCAGCAGTGGGAGGACGAACTCTCTCGTCTCCTGGATGTACTGATGGATTTTCTCCTCAGAAAACACCCCTGCCATGGTGGAAACGTTGTCGCACCGATCAAGCAGTTTGACCATTGCGGACGTCCGGTTCTCTCCAATCTCCCGGTAGTAGGAAGCGAGCGGGTCGCCTTTCACATGGGTCAGCCGCCGAACAACATCTTTTGTATAGCCGGAGACCGGCAGGTCCTCCCACTTACAGTTACAGTCTTCAGGCACATCATGGAGGATTGCGGCGGCAACGAGCGAGTCTTCCTTCAGATTGAGCGTAACTGCATGGCAGGCCACGGTCAACGGATGAACGATATACGGCTCACCGCTCTTCCTGAGCTGATCCTTGTGGGCGGCCCGAGCAAATGCAAGGGCGGCAAGGGTGTCGGTCCACTCCAGGCCCATGGCATAGCCTTTCAAGTAGGTATACATCTTTCCAGAATCAAAATTTGCTGACATAGAAAGTCCTCCTTTTTTCATTCTCCTTTTGGGTATGCTGTTGATATAATATGCAGCTTTACAAAAAAATATCAAACAGAAGGAGTGCTCTTTTCAGGTGATTTTTGGTTGATTCTGCCAGGTTTGACTTGCTTCCAAACATTATCTGTCCGCCAGTGCAGCCCTGGAAGGGAAGAGAGAGGCGACAGATGAGGCAGGGGGGATGAGCGCCTATCACGGTCGGCTTACAGAATTGCATCTGAAACAAGCAGCTATTTATAGTTTGGGGTACTTTTGCATATCATTCTTCAACCCCAAAACAGGAAAGCATAATAACAAAAAGGAGATTTCTACAATGAAAGAAACAGAAAAGAATGGCTTTCTTCTCAAGACAGACCTTGCCGAACTGAGCAAAAACATGATTGCTGGCCTGGGCGAGAACAGTATGGTCCAAGGTGACCGCTGTAGCTTGTATTTTGTCCTAGCTGCAAGTGAAAGGGATCCGGAAGCCGAGATGGTGGTTTCTCTGATTGAGCACAAATCTAACCTCAGCCCGAAGGAGTACCACTACACAGTTGTCCTCATCGATTACACCAGCGGAGGCAGCGGCGAGGAAGTCCTTTACCACACAAACGAGCTGTCCGAGGCAGACCTGATCCGTGTGTTGCAGGAAATCTGGTGTGATCTGGGAAAGGAGATCGACGAAGTCGACGAAATCGACAAGGAGGCCGAGTTCGCCTACCTGAAGTCGTACATTCGAGGAGCCTGCTTCGACGATGAGATTTCCGTCGACTACCTGTACGCCCTCTGGATTGCGTTCTGCCTCCATCATGGGCTGACCGTAGACAAGGACGAGTACCAGGAGCGGATGGAGGGGCTGTGGAAGGCGCTGGAGGAGAGCGATGGGGGAGAGGTCTCCCACTGGGAGAATTATTCCAGCTTTGACTCCGATATGAGCCGGAAGCTGCAATAATCCCTCGCAAAGAAAAACTTTACCCATGCCGGCCCTAAAAGAGGTTCCGGAAATGTAGGTTGTTCGACACCCATTAAGGAAGCCAGCTAAGGAGAACGGGAATATTCCCGAGAAAGGACAAATATGGAAAACACAATAGCAATCTACCGCTGTACGGAAGAAAACCTGGATGGCTGCGGAGGCAGCGCCACCGAGTATGTTTCCTTTCCTCGCCGCCTGACAGAACAGGAATTTGAAATGTTCCAGGAGTGCCTTTGTGACGCAAAGCGTGATTGCGAGAACGATGACACCGGTGACATGGTCCTGCTTGCCCTGTCTGCTCTTCTCGAAGCCTGCGGAGTAGAGGGGGAGCTCACTGCTGCCCCTTATGTGGCGGAACTGTGTTTCTGAAAAAACAGAGATTATATTACAACCCGAAAGGAGAAAGATATGAGCGCATCTGTCAAAATCACTATTTTTCAGGCCCCTCATGCCTATATGCTCGATAAGGTGGGCCGCTTTAGGTGGCTCCAGAGACAGGATCAGTGCAAGCCGAATATTCCCGCGGAGTATTATCTCCCAGTATTTACAGGAGAAATTGACCTGCCTGATGGAATCCCGAATTGCAATGACGCTCGGGAAAAGGCTATTCTGGAACACGTTTTTGAGGTGTTCAATACCGGTCATCCCGCAGGTTACTGCGCTCGCAATCTGGCAGCAGGCGATGTAATTAAATTGGAAGGAAGGACGTACGTGTGCCACCCAGTTGGATTCCAGGAGTGTGAATTCCGCATGGGGTCAACCCCTGGAGAGTCCGGAATTTCCCCGGAGCAAATCCAAAAAGCGGAGCAAGTTCTGATTGACAACGGTATTGAGGCTGACGAGGCACAGACAGTACTGCAGGCGATTGGATATGTTCTTCTTGATACGGCGTTGTATCCTGAAAATTGAATAGGTGACAGGCGGGATCTCCTCAGAGGTTCCGCCTTTTTCTGTGTCCAGAGAGACATTTAAAAATAGTGGGATATTGCGAGTACAATTGGATTTTGTCTTGTGTTGGGAGGCAGACGCCGGATTTATATTTTTGTGGTTGTTCGCATATTATCCTTAACCCATTCAAAAGTGTAGAAGAAAAAAGGAGAGTAAAAATGAAGACGATTGGATGCACATTTACGATGAGCGGGATTTATTATCTGGAAGAGAAGAGTGTCTGTGCCGCCCGGCTAAAGGCATTGAAAACTCTGCCTCTGCCTGAAAACCGTGATTATCTCGACGACAGCCTTGTCGTGGACGATCTCGCAGAATGCATGCTGATGAACGACTGGAGCGATGCTGAAGTAGACGCTCTGTCAAAATTCAGTCCAGAAGAACTGATTGATGAACTTGACAGTCGCCGCAAGGGGTGTGTGGGGATAAAATTCATTGATGCTGAATTCACGCCTGCCCGGCTGAAGGAGTTCCTGCTGGATTACTACGGAGTCGACTACGATGAAACCAAAACAGTGCGCACCGATGAATCTTTTGTTGAAGAGAATCAGGAGAGGTGCGTATCCGATCCGGATTCCGAAGGTATTCGCAGGATATCAATTGAAGAAAGAACAGCTGCGGACTTCAAAGGGAAAATTTTTTGCCCATACTCACATGACGGACATTCAGCCCGCGTGGAGATGGAGCTAAGGCATTGCCACACAACAGCCGATAGAGATGCCTGGTACGAGTGCCCGGTATGTGGTGCCTGTTCTCCGACCGCAAGCGCAGGAACTTTCGATGAAAACTCTGTGGAGGCTTACAAGCTTGCTTGCCGCACAAAAGATTCGTTTTAGCGCACCCTGTTGCCTTTTCAAAAAAGCGCCCTCTCCAGCCAAGGCGGGAGAGGGGTTTTTTATTTCAAGTGGGAAATTATAGGCCGGCAAGAACAGCGTGCGACAACGCTTTCTCAGACTCTTCCCCTGCCTCCTTCTCGTATACCCAGAATTTCCCATCCTCGAATCACTCTAAGGAAAACCCAATCTTCCACAACCTGTGAACCTCACCCCACTAAATTGCAAGCAATTTAGTGGGGGCTTCTCTTCGCCCTGAGGGGGCGATACTTTTCCCGCCTTGAGGCATTATCGCAGTAAAGTGTCCCTGACGGGAATACCAACCACAACAAGCTAGAGGGCCGAAAAAGGAAGCGCTGGTTCTTACACCCGAACAAGGAACTTTTGCCTTAATCGGGTGACCATTCAGTTTCCCCTGTAAGCGCAGGGCTCCCGAATGGGTTTAAAACGCAAATCAGGTATCAGACAGCCTGATTTGTATTGCCAAAAAGATTTCTCAGATCGGCGTATACTCGCTGAGATGCTTTAGGAATCTGACCTGCAATTTTGGGATATGCATTACAGTATTCCCGAAGGAAATACCGGGCGCCGATATTGTAGCTCGCACTCAGATCGCAGTTGTATTGTTTGCCATTGGCAAAAGCAGCAAGCTGATGGTTGTTCTTATCTCGCTGCAGCCTGCCGCTGCCATCAAAGGCAAGCCTGCTGGTATTCCACGCACATATACGGGAAATTCGGATCAGGCAGCGGTGTGCTTTATGCTCCGTCATCTCCTGGATTGAGCGTTTTCTCCACAGGTGCAGTCGCTGCTTTTTGGACCCGCGAATCTTTCCTCCAGTTGACAGGTGTTCAAAGACAATTACATTAACACCATGCAGCACTGCAAAATCCACAATAGAGGACGCAATTTTCTTGGAAAGCTCATCGCTGATCTGCATCGCAATTTTCCAATCAGTCTTCCCGCCGGTCCTGCCATGTTGAC
>OFGM01000701.1_pt1 | contig 27414 bp, 30 predicted proteins | sample 1521741 | NCBI WGS metagenome assembly OFGM01 (sample SAMEA3504079, study PRJEB24116) | mouse gut metagenome | biome: mouse gut; feature: mouse-associated habitat; material: faeces | place: Denmark | collected 2011
TAGCTTTGAGCCTATAGCTCGCCGGAAACCCCACCCGTCAGGGAGGGACGACCGACGGGCGGGGTAATTCATAACACCTGCGCATTCCGTATGTTTCCGATTTCTAATAATGCTCCTGTGCATGAGCACAGCCAACGCATATATGTTCTTTATAATTTCGTCCTCCTGTGCATATAACCGTGCAGCAATCAGAAAAGGCTGATTGATAAAGGCTATATGAAGAAAGGGCGAACACTATGAGTTATTCAATTATGTACGCAAGCCAGTTCATTCGCACCGAAACTGGTATTACCCCCTGCATTCTCGCCGGTTCAAACAACGTCTGTGAAGCGGGTAACAAACGCCGGGTTCGGGATTGGAGCTGCTTCCGAAACCTGGTAGATGTCCCTGCGGAAAGGCTGACGAAGGAGGCGGAGTCCATGATTGGCAGCGGGTACCAGGAACACTGGAGAGCTAACAACAAGTGGGTCGATGACGCTGGACTGATGCGTTGGATGAAATCAAAAATCAATAGCGCTGCTACCGTGGAGGACATTATGATGGCAAACCCTGATATTTGCTTCATACATTGCTATGCTTCCGTCTGGCGCGGTCTTCACCAAGAAATCCAGGTCGATACCTATATTCACAACTCTGCGGAGTTTATTGAATGGGTCGCATCTTATCGGAAGATCCAGAAAGATGTCGGTACCAGCATCTACGCCGTTGTAGATTTCGGAGTAGAAAAGATCTATGCCCCAACTGTACCGCACAGCGGAGATGAAAAATTCCTCCTGAAACGGCAGGGCCTTTATCTCATTAAGGCGGAAGACACCGGACTCACCTTCTCCTCCGACATTCACTCTGCCCTTGAACTTAGTCATGAGCAGTCCCTGGCAATTATCAAAAATCACCGCATCAACGCTGCACTGGTGAAGGCTGAAAACAAGCATCTTCCCCACAACGCCGTCATCAAGGTGACGCAGGGAAATTATGCTGGAAGCTATATCAGGAGGGTGTCCCGGAAAGACATCCGATACACCTACAATGTAAACCAAGCCAAGCGATACCCTACAACCTCTGCCGCCGAAAAAGCTCGGAAGAATATAGAGCGCAAGGTGGCAGACTCATCCTATGCCGTCATCAGTATCTAAGACGCCGCCATCCATGGATTGACAAATTCTCACCAGGATTAAAAATTGAACATTTCAGCAAAAAAGAGCAGAGGCTAATCCCCTCTGCTCTTTTCGATACTTCAATCACTTTTGCCGCACAATTTCACTCCCCTGCGTGGGTTTATACTGAAAACAGCCCGGAAACCTCAATCTTTTAGGACCGCCATCGATTCTTTCCATATACTTTCCGTCCATTTGCCGTACTTTTTAAGAACCAAAGGAAGAATCACGGTACGCAAAAACTCCAAGCTTTTGACTCCTTCCGTATTTCTACCACCATTTTGCCCCCGCTTTTCCGTACTCTTTCCATCCCCTTTCCACCCTTTTTCCATATTCAGGCCCTTCCCCATGTCTTATTTTTCCATACTTTTTCTATCCGTCTTCCGTTCTTTTTCCATACTTTTGCATCCCTGTTTTTTTACTCAAATAACACAACACCGGCCTGGTATCCAACTGCGCTTTCTCCATTCATATCAGCGAGGGAAGACTGCTCCCACAGTCGCCGGATCAGCAACTATTTACCCGTTGCCTATCAGCTGGTATCCATTAAAAATTGCCCCTGATAGATTCTTCGCCAAAACACCGAATTTCCAAAGAGACATGGATGTCTCCAGCGCAGAGAAACGGGCCCCAAGGAAAGCTCGAATTATCCAATATGCCACGGGATTTCCCGGGAAAAGGCGAAAAGTGAACAGTTCGCTGTTCCATTCGACAATATTCGCAACAGGATATCCTTCGTTTTGAGAAGCCTAATTTCACCAATCCTTCTGGAACGTTGCCATTTGCTCTCTTGCGTACCCACCCTTTTTCCCGTTTCCTCCCTCCCTATCCGGGAGAGGCATGGGGCAAATACCAGAGCGCACCGAACGGCACAGTCGGAAAGTAAAAAAGCCCGAAAGCTTTCAGAAAACTCCAGAATCCTGGCATTCGTATCCAGGAACCCCTCCGTCCACACCCTCCCTCACCAGGGAATGATATTGAGCAGACGCCTGGGTACGCCTAGTAAGGCATTGTTTCAATCAGCAATAATTTCGGAAATTTTTCGAGATAAAGAGACTCCTCAGCCTCACTATCTGCGTACCAAAATACCCATTCGCTATCATACTTACCCGGGTATCGCATGGGTCAGACACCAGGGTTCGCCTAGCAGAACGGCAACGTCCTAACCAATGCGGATTTACCAAATTTCTCAGGAAAATCCAGTAGGTTTCAGCGTCAGCAGCCATCCGTGGAACATCCTGCGCCTGGGCGTTTGCATGGAAATGCGCCCGGGTACAATAGATAGGTATGGCATAATTCCGCCCCTGTATACCCACACTCTTCCCCCTTCCCCTTCCCTACGTTAGAGAGTAGGTTAGGAAACGCCTGGGCGCACAATAGATTCGGCAAAATTCGCAACAGGTATCCTTCGACCAGAAAATCTTAATCTTTTAGTAAAAACGGATAGTTCCATCATCTACGTACCCAAACCTTCACCCCGATGCGCCCTATCGCCTGTGAGATGGTATGGGCAATTGCTTGGGCCAGCTCCGGAAGTTTATTCGTCAATATTCGCAACAGGATGATCTTTGCTTACGAAGGAAGCCCTTCCTTAATGCTAAAGCAGCGAGAAAGTTCAATTTTTCAAGGAAAGATCCCCCCCAAAAATATGCCCAGATACAAAAATCTGAGCGAGTTTTCAGCCCGGAACAGCGGAAATATGCGGGAAAAGAATGGAGGGATGTCTGGGAAACTTTCACAACAAGAACTTCCCTATCAGCGCCACGCAAGGACGCCCTGCACGGAGACCGTCCCCTATTATATCCCGCTCATTTGCCCCCTAATTCATTCGCTGAGTTCGAAAACGACTTTATCGCATATATCGATTCAGAACATGTCTCACTCCGTCTATTCTCATCGAAATAGCCAAAACCGAGCCTTCCATTGAGGAAATCCTTGGGGAAAATGTGGAAAACAGCTTTAAATAACATCCCGCCATCATCACAAAATCCCTCAAAAAGTATTACTTGCTCCGTTGTCACAACACCCCCCAAATCGAGATTTTATCCGTTTTTATCAAGCACCCCTATGGGGAAAAGAATAGGAAAGTGGATAGGAGGGCGAGTGGGGCAAGCGAATGTGGCTTCCTGGGCGCAATATATGATAAAAATACTTTCACATCGCTAATTTCAATGAATCGCGCTAATTCGTCGCTTTTCATCGGTTTTTTTAGATTTGTAACGATAGAAATTCGTATGTCGAAGGATAGTGTCGCATCTCCCGCTCCAATATGTGTCCCCAGCGCCTTTCCTATAGCAACAGAGAAACGCATGGGGATGCCTGATGAGGGCGGGCAATTTTATATTTTCTTCCACATTTGCATATCATGAGACAATCTACGCAAAAAGGTTCTATGAAACTCAATCGACAACTTATCTAACAATAATAATGGATTTTGAAAGTTTCGATTACCGCAGCGCCCTTGTCTCGATTGATGGTACAACTTTCTGCTGAGGAGGGATAGAATATGTCCGATGTCGCAAAAGCTTCTGCCGTTACAAGATTCCGCCTTGGTTCCACGGCACTGGAAAAATGGATGCGTCAAAATCAGGCTGAATATACCGGCGACTATGTTGAAGGATGTCTGCTTGACAATTTCGTCCTCGCCTGCAAGCGTGGGTTCGCCGCCGTATATGAACACGCACTGACCTGCTGGACCAGCGACTACATTGTAGAGTTTGCTCCTGGCGCAGCCCAGGACGTCTGGGAAAACTGGTATCGGTTTGCGGATTCTACAGCAAAAACCTAACAGGAAACCAGCCCACCCTCTGAGAAGAGAGTGGGCTGGTTCTGCATGTAAACCCCTTAACCGTCATGGACAGCGGGTTGGTCCTTCCCTATCTGTTTTTTTAGGTTCTTCCAAGTGGTCGTTGTTTTACATATCTGTATTTCTTAATTTCGCTGACTCGCGTCACCCCGTCCCCCCCCGGATTCGTTGCAGATGCGAAGTTATGGACTGCGATTTTCTTTCCAGGATTCTCTCTTGCAAGCCGCATTGCCGCCTCGAAACTTCTTGATTTCGTTACTGGAACTGCCAACTCCTCAACAGGAGAGACTGCCGGCAAAGAGTGACCAGAATCAACTGGGTATAGTTTGGTTCCTACAATAGATTTCTTCACACAAAAACGCCGCTGGAAGCCCACTCCGTAAGGGGTGGGAGGAAAGCGACGGCTGGGAATGGGAAAGGAACCGCTACAAGAAGATGGAAATGCTTCTCCGGTCGCTCTATCGAAAGCAGGCAGCCCTGCGGAAACATATGCACCGGCGCATGGCAAACCAGCTGCTTGCCATGGGTAATGAGTTCTACGTCGAAATTGGTACTCCTATACTTGAATTTATTCCACCCCTGCATCCCGTTCCTCTTTCAATGGTAACAGCAAATGCCCATCTCTTGAAATTTTTCCCAAAAAGATGTATTATAAGGTTGTTACTGAAGAAAAGTATTTTTTTATTTAGGACTGAAAAACGAACCCGAATCTTTTAAAAGAACCAAAAACGCTATGTTGAATCGGCGCATTCTGCTGACAAAAGGTTCTTTGGAGGAATTTTCATGCTACAATCGGTAGAGTTAATAAATTTCAAATGTTTTCAAAAGCAGACATTCCGCATTACAAGCCTTACGGTGCTTGCGGGCCTGAACGGCACGGGGAAATCATCGCTCTTGCAGAGTCTGCTGCTTCTGAGACAGTCATGTGGCGAGTTTGGATTGAAGCAGGGTCTGAAGCTGAACGGCGCATATGTTAATCTTGGTTCTGCGATGGATGTGTTGTACGAGAAGTCAGAAACGGACTCGCTTTCCATTGCTATACAGGAAAACGATCAGTTGGATCGTTACCAGTTCTCTTGTACCGACAGTTATTCCGACAATCTCTCCCTGGAGGAATATCGCGGCTCTATCGGAAAGGATTCAGTTATTTTCTCCAATCATTTCTCCTATTTGCCCGCATATAGAATCGCTCCGTCGCCGGTTTACAGCATTACAAATGAGGACAACTTAAAACGCCGTGACTTTGGCATAAACGGAGAATTCAGTGTCCACTACCTCAAGCAATACGGAGGCAAGCCCATCCCCTGTGCAGAAATGATACGCGGCGGCACAGAGAACGACTCGCTGAACTTGCAGGTACGAGAATGGATGAATTTAATTTTACCCGGAGTAATTCCCATTATAAATCTCAATCTACAGACCCGGACCGCAGAGTTGGGTTATGAGTTTATTCAGGGTACAGAAAAGAGTATGACATTTAAGAGTACCAACGTTGGATTCGGGATTACCTATGTTCTGCCGGTATTGGTCACCTTGCTTTCTGCACAAAAAGGAGACTTGGTCTTAATTGAGAATCCAGAGGCGCACATTCATCCAAAAGGACAGAGATATTTAGGCGAACTCATTGCCCGCGCAGCATCTGGCGGGGTGCAGGTGTTGCTGGAAACGCACAGCGACCATGTGCTGAACGGCATCAGGATTGCAGTCCGTCAACGTATGCTTGAGGCGGAAGCCGTAACGCTTTCCTATTTCACACATGACTACGGAAATTTCAGAAGTCAGGTGATCTACCCACAAATGCTGGGCAGTGGGCAGCTAGATCAGTGGCCGGAAGGTTTTTTTGATGAGTGGGACAATTCGCTGTCAGAACTCTTATAACAAAAAGATCATATACTTGGATTCTCTTCGTCATTTTGGTCGAAAAGATGGGCAGGAGATTTACAGAACGCTGAAAGAATATTTTGATATATAAAAACTCCCAGCTGGTTTTTACGCCAGCTGGGGATTTTTTATTTGCTTGCAGAAGCGCCTGGTACGCCCAACCATCCCTCTGATTTTGGCTTGTCCACTGCAAAATATCGAACAGAAATAGGCTTAAGGAAATCCCCGTTTTCATAAACCTCCTTCATCCAGCGGGGATTCCCCTGGCAAAGAATCGCCTTAATCTGCTCCTCGGTGAAGGAACGCTCCCGTTCTGCGGCGGAAGGAAAAGAGGAAGTGTTGGTATGGAGAGTGCAGAGATGGAGACGCTGTTTGTTCTCACCCAACATCTCCTGTATCCCCTCCCAGTTCACGCCCAAAATCATCCCATCAGTGATGCTCCGGACGAACGAATCGACCTCCCCCTCTGTCGCAAGTCTTTCTTTGCCGGCCCATCCTTTGCCACCAGGAGAATTTTCAGCCATCTGCTGCACTGTGCCAATTAGATGTTCGATGTCCGCTGCCTGCTTTTTGTAAAAAGACGCTTTTCCATCATGCTGAGCTTCGCTCAACCCATCGACGGGATCGGAAGCCTGCCTCTCGCACTCCTTCTGTATGGAGCGGAGGATGTCGCACGCCTCCAGCAATTCTTCGCGGGTCAATGACTCGGTTTTCTTTTCTACCATTCGTTCCATAGAAATTTCCTTTCTTTACGCAGAACGCGTTTTTCTGTGCCCACTACATCACGTCTCAACATCAATGATTCTTTTGATTGGAATTTTGGCACCATTTGTGAACTCAATTTCGCCAAAAATATCGTCTATCCTCTTAATTTCTCCTTCTTCCACCCGATATGCCCCTCCCTCTTTTCTCTTGTCAGGGGCGAAGTATATGATTCGGACGTTCGGGTGAACCATATCCCGCAATTTGGAAAGCTTTGCATCCAGCTCTTCCCCAGCATCTTCCCCTAATTCCACCCAATCATCTGTCTGCCGCCCGGCCTCCCGAATGTTGTCCTCATGTCCGGAGAGTGCTGCAAACGGGGCAAACTGAGCAGCCCTGGCCTGGAGGGGCATGGGTGGATGCCTGGGGGAAATATGATGGGGAAGGTGGATAATGTCATCGTACTTCTTCATGAAAGCCTCCCGTTTTCGATGTCCGCATAGATATTTATATTTTTCGTGCTGTCTGCATATCATCCTCCAACAGCAAACAAAGGTTGAATTGGAAAGGAGAATAGAAAAATGCGTAAAATTAACAGCGAGTACCTGAACCCGAACGGCACCTGGATGGTCACAACGGAGGGCGACTGCGAGGGAAAGACCACAAAGACGTTAGGGGTCTTCATTGGGCGACTCGATGAGATTGCCTTTGCCCTGGCCCCGAAAGCTTACTATAAGCTGATGTTCCAGAGAATCGACACAGCCATCCCAACCCCCACCGAGATGGAAAACGAGGTAACTGTTGCTCTGACTGAAGAATCCGGCACTTCCGATTTGTCCCCTGATGAGCGCCTGGATTTCTTCAATGAGATGTTGAAGGAAGCTGATAACGTCTTTGTCAGCGAGAGTTCTCTGTACAATGCTGTAATTCTGAATAGAATTGATCTTCACGAGAAGGAGCGGCGCAATATCCGCAAAGCGGCCCTGGCAAAACTCACCCCAATGGAAAAAGCGGTGCTTGGGCTGGAAGATTGACCACCTCGGTCGCAAAGGAACTCCGTCCCCATTCCAGGGATGGAGTTCCTTTTGTTTGTCCAAAGAGAAAATCAAGGGCCTTTGAATTTCCATCTGGACATTCAGAAGAACGTGTTTCTCTATCGCTGACTACTCCCACCCCTTGCGAAGTGGGCTTTCTCGTGACGGCTCTGTAAAGTCAAGCCTTATGCCCACCAATCTGACCATTTCTCTCCCTGGCGGTCGCCCCTTCCTCCAGGTTGAAACCCTTCAGCAGAGCGTTCTTCCCATACTTGGCTCGAATGCCCAGTATTGCGTCCTGTATTTTCTTCTCTTTTTCCTCCCTCCCATCCTCTGGCTCATTTCCGGCAGTCACAAACAGGCTGAGCTGTTCTTCCTCCACTGAACCCTCCTCGCTGGGGAGGACGCAAGAGGCGGAGAGAGTGAGACGACGAACAAATAGCGTATGATCAGCAATCCTGTCAAACAGTGCCAAGGTAGTCTCTACAATCATCCTTGTGGAAGACGTTCGCTTGGGAAGGTTTTGAGAGCCGTGAGAAGGTTTGGGAACCTTGCGTCCATAGCGGTCAGCCACTGCTCCGGCGCCAAGGTTTCCTCTATTGATATTTTCGATGTCATAACCAACGTCCAGCACAAGCTGGTTAGAGGTCAATCCCCTGCCAGCCAAATCAAGGGAGAGAGAGTCTGCCATTTCTCTGACAACCAACCGTGCTTTTTTGAAAGAATACGGCTCCTGCAATACCTGCCCGGACCCTACACTGTTTGTCGCCGGAGTATACGACTTGATGGCGGACATTGGGCAAGGTTCCCATCCCCAGGCATGATCAATCAAAAGCTCTGCGTTTACTCCAAACATTTTATAGAGTAATTCTTCATTATGGAAATCTTTATCTTCTCCTAACGAACAACGGGCAATATCCCCCATCGTATACAAGCCAACACTATTCAGCTTTTTGGCGTAGCCCCGCCCTACTCGCCAGAAATCCGTCAAGGGCTGATGGTGCCAAAGTTTCTCTCGATAACTCATCTCGTCCAATTCTCCGATACGAACCCCATCCTTGTCTGCAGGAACATGCTTGGCGATGATGTCCATAGCAACCTTACAGAGATAGAGATTCGTTCCAATTCCGGCGGTTGCCGTGATCCCGGTCTCCTGGAATACATCTTGAATCATCTTTTTTGCAAATTCATGTACTGTCAGATTGTAGAGCTTTAGATAGGCGGTGGCATCAATCATGACTTCATCCACAGAATACACATGAATATCTTCTGGGGCAACATGGCGCAAGTAGACCTGGTAAATACGGGAGCTGTATTCCATGTAAAGAGCCATCCTGGGCCGGGCGATAATGTAGTCTAGTTCCAGAGTGGGGTCTTTCCGGAGTTCTCGGTCATCCCAGGATTTCCCGGAAAACTCCCTTACTCCTCTCTTTCTTATGGTATTAACTTCCCGCACCTTTTGAACCACTTCAAAGAGGCGGGGACGCCCAGGGATGCCATGAGCTTTAAGAGAGGGGGTGACGGCGAGACAGATTGTCTTCTCCGTCCGAGATTCGTCTGCTACGACCAAGTTTGTTGTGAGAGGGTCCAAGCCTCGCTCGATGGCTTCCACACTCCCATAAAAACTCTTTAGGTCAATGGCTACGAATGACGGCATCCCAAACACTCCCTTAAACATCCCCGACCGACTTTGTCGGTTGGAGTTTTCTCTCCATGGGGAAGATAAATAAACATCTGTTTTGTTTGTATTTTACACGAAAAGGCGGGAGCCGTCAATGGAGAAAGTTTGAAAAGACAGAGTCCTCGGACTCTGTCTTTTTTTGAAATGTTTTCGATATTTTTTTGAAATAAAGCATAGTATCCAGGGACATGCAAGCAACGCTGAACTGGAAAGGAGGGCATTCGATGTCCAAGAAAAAATCTAAGAACAAAAAGTCTACCAGGTATATATCAACGCCGGCGTCAAAATTGCTGCTTAAGGCTTCTACCGATACAGCAAAAAACACATCTCCGTCTGGGAAAATAGGCAGCATTCTGCATGCCAACCACTTTATACTGCTGGCGTTTGTTATCCCTTTTTTCATTATGACCAGTACTTTCGCCATTATGAAGGTCGCGCCATTTGGTAATAAGCAGATTTTGGTAATCGACCTATGGCAGCAGTATTTTCCATTTCTGGCGGACTTTCAGGACAAATTGAAGCACGGGGAGTCCCTCCTCTGGTCATGGACGCAGGGCGGCGGAGCCAACTACCTTGCTTTGGCCTCTTACTATCTGATCAGCCCATTCAATTTCCTCTCTGTTCTTGTACCGGCGGCATGGTTGCGAGAATACCTAATGGTCTCTGTTTCTGCCAGAATCGCCCTTGCTGGCATGTTCATGGCAATCTTCCTCAGAAGTGTTTATAAGAAGGATGACTTCTCTTTGACTGTCTTTGGCTGCTGCTTTTCCTTTTGTGCGTTTTTGACGGGATATTATTGGAATGTTATTTGGCTGGACACGGTGAGTCTCACTCCACTTGTAGCCCTTGGAACAGTAAAGCTGTTGACGGAAAACCGGTTCAGACTGTTTGTAATTTCTCTTGCGCTCTCGCTATTCACAAACTTTTATATCGGTTATTTTTCATGCATCTTCGTCCTTCTAATCTTTATCTCATATCAAATTGTCCATTGGGAGGGAATAAAATCCTTTTTCCATAAATTTTTCAAAACCGGATTCTATTCTCTTATTGCAATCGGAATGACAGCCATTTTGCTGCTCCCAGCGTATTTAGCGATATCCAACACCCGGGCCTCCTCCAGCGGATTCCCGCCATATTTTTCGATCAACATTGGCGAACCCTCAAATTTTGTTGGCATTTTAGATGCCATGAGAAAAATCCTTTCTAATTTCCTGACCTTTTCCAAACCAAATACAGTAGCTGCCACGGGGCTGCCAAATATTGCCTGTGGTACGGGCTGTATGATATTTGGACTTTTCTACTTGGGTAATCAGAAGATTCCAAGGAGAGAACGAATCTGCGCTGCATCACTGATCCTTTTCATGTGCATTAGCTTCATAAGTCGAAAATTGGATTACACATGGCACGGATTTCATTTCACAAATGGAATTCCGTACCGATTCTCCTACCTCGTCAGCTTCCTCCTTGTCGTTATGGCATTTCGTGCCTTCACTTTGCTGGAGAATGTCACCCGGCGAAATATCTTTTTCACTGCAATTGCAACAGCTGTCGTGATTTTACTCGGAATCGGCGTCCAGGATAAAATCGCCATTATCACCACGGCTTGCGTTGCGGCAGGAATTTTCATCCTGATTTACTTGTCCTCAAAGAAAATCGTCTCGCAGCAAGTGCTTCTGTTGGGGCTATCTTTAATTGTCTTTGTTGAGAGTGGAGCATCTGCCTATATCGGCGTTAAAGCGGTTAGTGTGACAAACTCCTTTGATTACCCCAAAGGAGAGGAAGTCTCGTTGGATGTAATAAAACAGATGAATGCACTTGAAACAAACGCCCCTGAACTTTGGCGGGCAGAAATGACTGCCTATCAAACACACAATGACGCTTCCCTGAATGGATACAACGGGCTGACCCTGTTCAGTTCTATGGTAAATGAGAATGTCTCTATCTTTTTTGAGAAATTTGGACTGATAGGGAGACCTGATGAAAACCGATATGGCTACACAGAAGGCACGCCGGTAGCTAATCTCTTCATGAATATAAAGTACCTGATTGCACGAGACGGATTCTACAGCAATCACTATGACCTGGAGGAGATTTATGAGAATTCCGGAGAAAAGCTGCTCCTAAATACCCACTACCTCCCCATGGGCTTCATGGTAAGTACGGATTTGCTGGAGTGGAGTAAGGACAATGATACGACGTCTAATCCGCTTGAACAACAGAACGAATTCTTCAAAATGGCTACTGGTATCAAGCAAGATGTCTTCATTCCCCTGGATGTATCAAATCAGGATCATACGGCCCTCTCAATGTTTCCGGTTGCCGAAAAAGAACCAGGAGTATACTCATATAACTATAGCTACTACTATGGCGATCCGCAGTTGAAATGGGATTACAAAATTCCCGCAGATGGACTCTATTGCTTGTACTTGGATATTCCTGACAGCGTTCTTGCTACTGTTTACGTCAATAACCAGACGCAGTTCCCTGTTTTTGACATTTCATATCCCCATGTCTTTAGCTGCGGATATTACCACAAAGGAGATAAGGTTTCTGTTACTGCCTATGTGAAAAAAGCGGCTTCTGGCAGAGCCACCATCCACATGGGCCGGCTTGACTCCGATATTTTTGAACAAGGGTATGCGCTCCTCAGCCAAGAGGTTATGACAACGACCTCCTTCGATGGGACATATATGGAGGGATCTATCAACGTCAGCAAAGATGGATTGTTTTATACCTCCATTCCATACGAAAAGGGTTGGATGGCAATTGTCGATGGAAACGAGGCAGAAATTGAACCAGTTGGCGGAGCCATGTTGGCATTCCGTCTGCCGGCAGGAACGCACTCCATCCGCTTGGTCTATTGCCCAAATGGATTCAAGACGGGGTGCATTATCTCATTGGTAAGTATATTCCTCTTTACTTGCGCATGTCTCTGGAGGTATCGAAAGCAGAAGTATGACGTAAGGGACAAAATCTTTAACGGCCTGTATTTTTCAGAATGCAGTAATCACCGTCTGGAAGCCCCTGAGAGGGATGGTGATTAACATGGATGTATCCCTGATTATTCCCGTCTACAACGAGAGCAAGATTATCCTAAACACCATCCGAACCGCCTCCAAGAAGTTGGCAGAATTGACCTCATCGTACGAAATCTTGATAGTGGATGATGGCAGTACCGACGGAACTGCCGCTTTGGTCGAAAACTGCAGAGACTCCCATGTGTTTTTAATTCATTATGCCCCCAATCACGGCAAAGGGATGGCTGTCCGTACTGGGATGCTGACAGCCAAGGGAAACATCATCATCTGCACAGACGCAGACCTTGCTTACGGGGTGGACGTTTTTGGACGTATTCTGGGTCGTTTCGCCACCACTGACACAGACATTGTCGCTGGCACCCGGAGTGACAGGGCGGACGCATATCAGAATTATCCGCCTCTGCGACGGTTCATATCAAAGGGATTCAGGTTGGTTGTACAGTTGTTTTCCAGATTAAATTACGACACACAATGCGGCATCAAGGGGTTCCGCAAACAAGCAGCCCAGGTTGTCTACAGGCGCTGTACCATCAATGGCTTCTCCTTTGACATCGAGGTTCTGATGTGGGCTGATAGACTGGGATTGAAGGTAAATTGTCTCCCCGTATCTGTGGTTAATTTTCGGGAGTCAAAAATCCATGTTATTAGGGACAGCTGCAGAATGCTTTTCGATCTGTTCCGCATTCGTTGGAGAGTTCGAAAAAAGTCCAATGCGGAGGATAGGCTGGAGATGAGTATGCTATGAGAAAAACTCTTTGTCATCTGTTTCTTTCCTTTGATCTTAAGAAATTTATCAAGTTTGGATTGATTGGTGTTCTGAATACCATCGTAGACTTTGCGGTTTTCTATGTCATGGATTGCTGGGTTATCCGGGACAGTCCAATCTTGATGTTTCTGGGGCGTAGAATCGCTGCAGGCCCATATCTCTCCAACACCGTCTCCTATGTGATAGCAAACATCCATTCCTTCTGTTGGAACCGGCTCTGGACCTTCCAGAAAAGGGGACGGGTTACCGGCAAAGAAGTTCTGAGATATGTCATTACAAGTGCAGGTTATCTGCTGATTTCCTCCGCAGGTTTGGCAGTCTCCATCCACATCCTCTCCCTCCCATCTCTTTCGGGCATAGTCCAGGAGGAATGGATCAATCCGTTGGCAAAGCTCCCCACCTTTTGCATCACTATTCTTTATAATTACCTCATGAACAAATTCTGGGTTTTCCGGACTTAAAGTCAAAACCTCCGGCTAAGCCGGAGGCTTGAGTAGGCCCTAGAAGGGCCTGATACCGGCAGGCGTCTCAAGACGCATCGAATATCTTTCGCCTGCATCTCGTGCCCTGCCGCCCGTAAACGGGCAAATCATCCTCTATTTCAGACTTTTGCGTAACTCTCGCTTGGTAAGTCGTCAATTCGCTTCGCTCATAGCTTTTTGCTAAAGCATACGAGGGGAGCCCACCAGCAGAGCTGGTGGTTCTTTCTACCCAAAAGCAGCACCGACAGGAGAAATGTTTCCTGTCGGTGCTGTTTCGTCAAAACAGTCTGTCTCAGCTGATTTTACATTATTTCCATGATGTGGGGCCATCTCGAAGTCAGTTTTTATTAGGCAGGCCCCATTTGGGGAGACTTTTTGCTTTCGGGCAGTAAGAATCCCCAACCGACAAAGTCGGTCGGGGTTGTTCAAGAAAGTCGTAAGCACTGCCGCGACCAAAATGCTCAAAAGAAAAGAGTTTTGATTCAGAAAGCATCTGCGTTAGCGTTGTCTTTCCAATCCAATATTGATCCCAGAACATTTCGATGCTCAATGACTATCTGTGCAAAATATTTAGCTTCCCCTATCAACCTCGTGTGTCTTCCATCCGAATCTCCAGCAAATACATCATCACGAAAATATCGCTCTACCCGATCCGGAAAATCATCATCCCTCCAATAAAGTCTGGCTAACAGGCGAAAATGGGGATAGTACCCGCCAAGCAGCTCTGGCATGATAGAGAGCGTTGTCTCTGTTGTGCGGATTGCAAAAAAAAACTTGGGCAGCCCATCGCAGCACCTTGCCCGCACCCTCAAACTAACATCCCCCAAGCCAATCATTTGTGTCAGGCTAGATAGTATTGTCGGCGCTGCGTCTGCGTCCATATGGACATTAGCGCTTTTCTTTATGCGGGATATAATCTGATATAATTCCTGCTCACCCATCTTGTTAACAAGAGAGTTGCTCGGGGTATGGTCGAGATAGTGCTGTCGGGCAGCGGCCTCACTTTCGTGGTCGGCTGCCTGTTTGTATACAATCTTTTGGGTTTCGCATACAATTTCCTGCCCATTCGCCGGCAGAGAAGCCATCCCCTCCTCCCCATTCAATTCCCCAAAGCACCCCAGGACTTCCTCCAGCTGCTGCCTGCTCCACCTAATTTGGCAAAATTTATCCAGAATAGGCTTCATATCTTCCGGGAATCCAAAGTTGCGGCTAGGTAGGCTGATGTCATAAATAGTCTCAAATTGAGGGTCGAGTCCCTCGAAGAACACGCTCAGCACAATTTGGGATAGAAGAAGGATAGCAAACTGCGCATAAATCTCCATACGGGACTTGTATTTTTTAATGCGATTGAGCAGATAAATACACTTATTTGTTGTTCTCTGATCTTGCTCGCCCGACATCTTAAAGACGATATTCAGAACACGAAGCATCTGCGTCCAGTCGAGTTCCGGCATAAAGAAATATGGTGTGTAGTACATTACCCCATGATTCCGAGTACTCTGGACGCAGGGGTAGACGCCAGGGGCTACGACTGGGGCGAACAGAAATAACTCAAAGTTCTGTCCATCCTTTTTATACTGCACGGAGTTGCTTACGTTCCAGAAGCTGGGATCAGGCTGATATCCTGGATGGTTTTCCGGAAACCTAGCAGAGATAATATAGGCTTCGCTCGCTACGCTCTCCTGCACAATCACACCATGAGTGGATTTAGCAAGTGATCTCAACTCTCCATCAGGCAGCAACAAGTGTCTATGCAATCCCCATTGGAACTCGGGATGCAAAAGGAGATGCGTATTATTAAGCGCATATATCCATAGCGAAACGCTTTCAGCGAACTCGGCCCTTAGGCTTTTTTCATCTTTGTCGATGCTCCGACAAGCAAGAAGAGACCAAACTAAGTTCCAGAGTTTTGACAAGAACAGATTCATGTTTCTTCCATAAACCATAAAGCCATCCACAACCGCAATCTTTGGAAATCTTTTAGAATTTTCATAAGTCTTGGCGATTGTCTCTGTCTGAAGCATCAGCCCATTCTCAGTGAGGTATTGGGAGCAAAGTCTGGGATCATTTTCTCGGCAAATGTTCAATAAGCGTATAGTCTGTCCTGACATAATGACTACATATTGATACTGCTCCAGCGGTACAGACCGCACCCAGTTATGAAAATCAACTATAATATTTGCACCAGACTGATCTCTCATGAATAGCTCCCTTCGGACAGATCTACAGCGAAACGGCACACTAACCTGACCCCAAATTTTTCTCAAACGAAACGCATAACAACCGCAATAATCCTTCCCAAAACAGGCCCTTCGTAATGGGTTTCTCCGCACATTTTTCTGATTGAAGTCTTAGCCTCTGTCTGGACAACGAAAAGGTCTTCGCTTGAAATTGCCTCGCCAGAATGAACAATAACAATGCTTCCCGCAAAAATCCCATCATCAGCCAGGGCATCGCCTTCTATTCGAAGCGCAAAATACTCGGACTCATGTCCATCGCACTCATATAGAACATATTCAGACGGTATGTGGATCGAATAAATTCACAGCGTCAGTTAAGCGGTGATGCCTGTCCTTATTTTTCAGTTCCATTATTATCTTCTATGTCCTTTCTGCCCAATAACATCCTGAAACCTATGATAGTTTGCGCTACTCCTTCCCATAATAGCAAAACAAATGTGTCGAAAGTATTCCTTTAGTCCTTCTTGTTCTAAAAGATACATCCAGTTCTCCGCAACCATCCCCGCATCATTCCCGAACACCCCACATCCAAATGCCCCAAGAATGACGGCATCGCAGCCACATAAAATGAATAGCTGTAGTATCTTCCGCATCCGATTGAGCATGGTTTCCTGGATAATCTCCTGGGATACTCGCTGTCGAACAGCAACTGGGACATTAACCGCTGGAGACGTAATGACCAGACACTTCGCCGGCTTTGAAACAAAGTTGAATTTCCCATCTTTGAAGAAAACGACTTCACTGGCAAGCATTCCGTCTGTATACAACCCTGGAATCCCCCCGGCGTTCTGCTCATAGAATAGTGGCCCTTCTCCCGTTGTCTGTTGCAAATACAAGTTGCTGCATTGAGCCAGGCATTCCTCCTGGGCCATCGCTCCATTCAGAACCCCGCCGCCAGGGTGATGCGCAGAAGCAAAGTTCAAAACACCCAGCTGTTCGACGTTTGGATTTCTCTTGAGCCGGAATATAGCATCCACAGTATTCTCCGGAGTCAGCTCCATCTCTGAGGATGGGAAAGCCGACAGACTGAAGGACGGGTGGACGTCTGGGTAGAATTTTGAGAGGTGAACCGGGGGCAGCTTATATAACCGGTTCCCGATCCGATAAGTGTTGGACTTGGAGACGGCGAGTGTCTCCTGTGCCTTCTCAATTAAAATTTTCTTATCCATCATGATATCACTCCTTGAATAGTTTTTATTTTATCATAGATGCCAAGATTTCGCAATTAGTTCTATGTCTTGCGGGACATTTTGGAAGAAGGAGGAACGATGGTTCCTCCTCTCTTTCTATTTAGAAGCGTAGTCCTGCAAATTGGTGTTCAGAGTAACTCCGCAATTCAAAAGCTCCTCTTCGAGTCCTATCATCAGAAACGCATAATCTTTATTTGTATCATTGCTGGGAACACTGGTGACAATTTCCTCGCTGGAACACCTATTTCTACAAGCTTCCTTTTGAACCCTCGTTTCTCTCATTCTAATAATGAACAGTGGCGATAAGGATGCTATTGAAGCAATAATTAGCCACAATGGTGCAAAGATACATACGAATTTATCCTCCCCATGGCGAGAAAACCCCAACCGACGAAAGTCGGTCGGGGATGAATCGCCAATGGGGGACAAACGTTGCCGGACTACTTTAAGGCAGGCTGATATGCTGCCTTCGCCCTTGTGTGCTGCTGGTGGATTAGAAACCACAGCACTTTTTATACTTCTTTCCGCTTCCACACGGACATGGTTCATTCCGCCCAATCTTCCGCCCCTGACGAACAGAAGAACTACGGATTTTTTGTTGATGGATTTCTTCCGGAGTGAATCCACAATTTGACCATTTCCTCGTGTGGTTAGACAAATCTACAAGAAGCGGTATCAATTCTTTTGCCCGATCTTTTGTAAGACGCAAATCATATGTATCCAGGAGACTAAGTGCCTTTCCAATAGAGGCATCCACTTGGCAGGCAAAAGAGAATTCAGAGGTGATGTCTGCCGCTATCCGCTCGCTGCAGGACATCTTATCACAGAAGAAACGCATAAACCTGTTTGAGGCCGGGCTTCTTTCTATGAAATTAGGATCTGCGTATTGGAGCAGGAGGTTTCGTTCAGGGATAAACCGCTGTTTACCCGTGAGGGCAGAGAGTAAGTCTTCTGTATCTTTGTACTCATTTTCCTCAAAGAGGGAATGGGTAAGATAATCGTCCCAAAACCCATAGGGGGCATCCGACTGAACATGTTGAATCAGCACAGAAAACATCTCGTCAACATCTGTTTTGACGCTGTTCTGGGCATTGAAAATAGACACGAATTCATCCTGCCGGATGAGTCCATATAGGTGGGTGACTGCAAGGGCATAGCGATCAAGAAGATCCGCTTTGGCTTTCCGCTCCATATAGCCATCTGCAGAGAATTGAGCAAATACCTCTTTAATCTCTGCGGGCATTACGATGAAAGAGCAGGAGTCACCCTTCGTGCATTGTAAGAGGCAAAGTTCAGCAAGAGCCTCGCACGGAGACAGGACGATGTTTGGGACTTGGGTAGGGGAGGAGTCTGTGGAGGAAGTGAGGATATATTCCCAGGAGCGGTGATCGCAAATCAGAAAGAGGTCTTCTAGGAAGGTGCGGTCTGTGATTCGGGGATATATCAGTTCAACGAGAGCACTCTTGGTTTTTCCAGAATACCCCTTTATATTTATATTTTTGGCAATGGACACAAGTTCAGCAACAGTTTGATTAGAGAGCAAACCTCTCACGGAGACGGACATTAACTCATTGTTCTTCATGATGTATTCCTCGATCTGTCATTTTTTTGAACATGAGGGCCAATTACGGCAATAGTACCATATAGCTTCTGTAAAAGCAACTAGAAAAAGAGGACAAGCGGTAAAGAAATTGTACCCGGGCTTCCAAAGCTGCACGGTTTCGTATCGATAGTTCGCTGTTTTTTAAAGGGGCTTGAACGTTCCGGCGCTTAATTTTTTGTAACTGCCAGATGTAGTCCAAGAAGGAAACGAATAACAACATTTTCCTGGAGACCGTTTCTAAAATTGGAATTCAAGTACTTTTGGATACACACAAAAGAAAAATCAGGGGGGCAGAAGTCCTTGTAAGGACTTCTGCCCCCCTGCGGCATCCGTGGTAGCATTTGCCGACATTTGCTTATTTTGCGGATAGTGTCAAATGTAGTTGTGGGTTCCGTTAAAGTTTATCTATTCAGTTCGCCATCATCATATTTGTCGAGCATAAAATACTTCCGTTTGCCCAGCGCCGTATATCATTTGAGACTTAATGTCTGACCGGTAAATTTCATGCGCGCAGTATCTACGATTCTATGCGACTTTTCCATCTGAGAGGCAAAGAAATTGAAGCTGGACTTTCCATCAAAGATAGAAGTACTTCTGACGGGTTCGGTAATGGGTTTGCCGCCAGTCATCTGCTTGTAGGCCCCTTCTACGTTCTGGTTCATTCCGTCCAGTATTTTGGACGCATTTTCTAATGCCTCCATAATTTCTCTGGGATCGTCTGACAAATTGGAAAGACCCAAGGATTCAGCAGAAATGGAATTGAGCAGATTTTCTGTTACCTTTGACGCCTGTCCGCCCGACAGCCTATCGTATTCATCCACTGTAGACCGGTGAGGATTGATGTGGCTGTGAATAATGTCGGTATAGTCCGATTGGATACTTTGCTTGTAGTTATGCAGATACGTCTCCGCCAAGTCTCTTGTCATATTGGGGTCACTGTGTGTGCCCGTGCCATTCAAATAGTTTTCAAGCTCCTCAATTTTCGACATTGTATACTGCAGCTTGGATTTTGCGTAGTCAATCACATCGGAAACCGTCTTGATTCCGTCTCTTTGTTCCAAAATCGAGTTCTCGGCCCATTCTTCTTTGGTAAACATTCCGGGGGCGTACTTCTGAAAATTGGGCGTAGCTTCCGGCTTTTTGGTTTCTTCTTCCTTCTTGGCCTTAAGTGCATCTAGTACTTCCAACGCTTTTTTGCTTAGCTCAACTTTATCGCAGCTTTTCTTGCTGCCATAATTGGCGTTTACTTGTTGGATCACCTTTTGAATACCAGAGCTTTGCGGGGCTTGGCATAGCGATCTCTGCAATGGATTCTGCGTCTGCGTTCCAAGCATATTTTGACCGTATACAAAATTCATTCTCAAAATTATTCACTCCCTTTTTATTTATGAAAAATCATAACTAGAGAATTGTTGGCAACATAGGAGAAACCTCTCAAGGGTTTTCATTGACCGAAGTCAAAATCCAACCCTAGAGAAGTATCGTTATATGCTGAAAACCATTCCCCCGCTTAAGTTCACAGCACTCTCCATCTATTAGAGAAGCTTCAAATCATGTAAATCTCCGACATTTTTCGTCCAATTTGCAGATAAACCGCTTGCAAACTGTACGGTTTTTTTCTGGTCAATATCATAAATCAAATAATGACCGCCTCTTTCTGAAAGATCCTCAGAAGTGATAGCTCGGGGAGTCATTATGCCGGCAGCATCGGAATGTCCCCAATTCATATAGGGGGGATTCTGATAAAAATGGTGTGTGAATGTTCCGCCAGGAAGCACCTGAAGGACAATCACATTGCTATAATATTGCCGTTGTGCGCTTGCATACCATTCAACTGCGCCGACATGAATCGGGCGTACATTCGCATTCTCCATCCAAATATGGCGCTCGTGATATCCATATTGGGTGCTAAAACTCACATCATACTTATAATTGAGATTTACCAGAGAATCATTTCGATACAACTTCTGATTTCTTACGGCGTATTCATCTCCATTAGGTGCGACATAAAACGCATCTGTGTACTCATTATCGTAGGTGAAGGAGTAAGACTCACCATAGGATTCGTTCGGGGACTGAATGATCCAGGCATAATCTTGGTCCTCCGGCAGAGGAGAGAACGTTATCACATAGCCGTGGCCCGGAGTAAGAACGATATCACTAAGTGAAATCTGTCCGGTAGTATAATTAGCTAATCCCAATGTCATTGTGTGGGACAAGTCGCCGGGGTTAAACTCCATCGATCCTTTGAAATTGGTGTTTTTGGTAAATACATAATAATCCCAAGGATCATCAGATGTTAATGTCCCAGTTACGCGGCCACGCACACTGTTAAGCTGATACCCGCTTTTTTCTCTGGGAAGCTCCACTTCGGTTGCACTGTTTTTGAAGCAATCCCGGTCAACATCTATAACCGAAAGGTTCTCTGTATCGTAAACATCTGTTAGGTTTCCTTGCAGGATCGGGAACAGAGTTTCCTCACTGGTCTCGGTAGCGGCATTTGTTACATTCAGCGCAAATGCCTGTGTGCTGATGCCAATCATCATGAGTGCCAGGACGAGCAAACTCAATGCTCTTGTGGTAAAGCCTTTTCTCATTTTCATCACTTGATGTTCCTCCTAATGTTTCCAGATGGTAAGTTCAAATAAAAATCTGATAAGCTCCCATTGAGATTCAATATGCAGGAATTCTACTGAATGTTTATCTTGGCTTGTCAAATAGGGTAGGAATTATTCTTTTTACTCTCACCTTACAACATCTGATTATTCTCTATTACAAACAAATAATGTTACGCTACCCAACAACTTTCCCGATATAACGGTGTTACCTCCCTTCTTCAAAGATATAGGAATGAGTGAAACAAATGTCTTGGCTGAATTGCAATACATGATATGGATAATGCTTGCAGTTTGCGACACAACATATGTCTTATGGGAACGCGTGGGAGTTTTCCCCATCCCTAAAACAATTTACTGTCAGGAAAGCTAAAGAGTTTTGCCAGGTTCACATTATCTGTTGTAAACATAAAAATTAACGCAGATTTAAGCAGAATCGTTTTTTGACTACGTACAAATCAATCTTTACCCATGTCTTTTGTGGGGGGGGTAATTGAGCTTCTGCAAAGTTCATATAAAATACATCGGTGACGCCCGTATCATCCCTCCTCATATTCACGCATGCTTCTTGTTGCCCTCTACATTTTATAACCTTTCAGCAATCTCTTTAGTGGACAGTTTTTTCTAATATTACTCTTTACCAAATTAGACAATTATCATCCGTCCTTGTATTTATCCACACTTCCTATTATCCCCTATACCTTATATAACCTTCCAGAAATCTTTTTGGTGGACGGCTTTTGTGATATTTTGTGGCAGCCACTTCATTCTTGATGCCTAGGAGTAATCACGCATAAAGGGCAGGGGCTGTGCGTTTTGCACAGCCCCTGCCCTTTATGCTTTATCCTTTAAAATATTCAGAACTGAACGGTAGCACTCGTTGCTGAGACTGATTCTGAATTACTTCCTGAGTACACTGTTCCTGAGAACCTTACGCGGTATTTATATCCTGACGTAACAGCTCGTGTCTCCGACATATACATAGTGCTGTCGCTTACAGAATCATACCAGTAGTCATACTGAACCCATTGTCCATTTTTGTACTGCTCCAGGTACATGTAGCCACTAATTTTTGTTGCAGAAGACTTGCCATGGACAGTAACAGTGCAATCTGCATCTCCATCGCTGTTTTCCGCTACATATGCGGTAATGAACGAGGTGTAGGAGTATCTAGGCTGTGTCTCCTCACCATCTTCGCCGCCTGCAAATGCCGCATAACCCACTTGACAGGTTAGTACTGAGGTGCAGACATACAGAAGCGAAACCAAAATGTAAGCCAATTTTTTTCTCATAAATTTTTCCTTTCTTTTATTTGAAGAGTTGGTATGCGAACTCTGTTAAAACCTCCATTCCATCTTGTGTTGATAAAAGATAGCCAAACTCTTCATCCGAAAAAATTAAGGTGGACTCCCCATTCTTTTCTACCCCAATACATTCATGTCCCTCTATTTTCAGTTCAATGGATGTTCCTCCCTCGGTGTCGATGGACAACCCAGTGCCGCCAGCTGCTACCTGGATCAAAAGAAAATGGGAGTCGCTGGGGGTTAGTATGCGTGACTCATAATAACCTGGCAAATCTTTTGATACTTCTACAATGACGTATCCTTCTGGGATGGGTAGATTTCCACCCATCTTTTTTTCATCGGGTGCATTTGAACTATTTGAATCAAATAGAACCGTAGTGTATTCCTCGTATTTCTCAAGAATAAAGTTAAATATTCCTTCTCTAATCGCCGGAGTCCCCATAAATCCACACAAAATGATGCAAAGGCATGCTGCAACGAAGCCTGTCCGTATCCAGTTGATATGTCGGTGAGGATGGTCCAGGGGAAGCCCTATTTTTCTTCGGATTTTCTTCTGATGATATTTTATATCATCTTCAGTAAGCGTATCACTTGTCTCATTCGATTCAGCAATTTCATCATATTCTTGAGCATACGCTTCAACAAAAGCGGACCGCAACTTCTCGTTTAAATTCATAATACCGAATCCCTCTTCAAATTTTTTAACAATTGTTTTTGGAGAATTTTCTTTCCTCGATTTACGCGCTTTTTTACGGTGTCTTCTCGAAGCCCCAATTGTACAGATATTTCGAGAATGGAAAAATCCATAACCCAGTCCATGTATAATACGTCTGCATATATTTTTGGAAGTTCCCGTATTGTTGAAACAAGTTCCTCAAAACTTACCTTTGAAATAACCTCTTGTTCAATATCGCAGGGGTCCTGCAAATTTTCAATTTCATCCAGGGAGCATTCTCTGTTAGTAATACCAGTCCTTACCTTTAGTACGGATAACGATGTGTTCCTTGTTATTGTTAAAATATAACCGCGCGTTTCTGGAGAATGAATATCTTCTAATCTTTCCATATTTTTTGATATTCTGAGGAAAGATTCCTGCACAGCGTCTTCAGCAAGCTGTTTATCTCTTGTGATTCCGTAGGCTATCTTCAACATTGTCCCACTATACATATCAAATATCGAGTTAAATGTATTTGGCATATTGGTCATGGTTGGCACAATAGGCAAATCGAACCATATTCACCCCTTTGCATATTTTATTGCAAAATACCCTTCAATATAATATAACCACAGCGCATTCCTTTTGGTGGACACTTATTTCAAAAAAATTGTCTGTGCGAAGAGTTTCGTCTTAATGCACAAATTTTGCGGGTTTTGATATGCGTACAATAACACTAATGACTTGAGAAAAATGATAATACAGTCTTAACTCCCGCAGATTGCTCTGCCTATAGAGATTTGGGGCCTGTTTGTCCTGGACAAATCTATTAAGTCGGTTTCAGCCTGTACTATCCTGCTATCACTGAAGCCAGTGTATCAAATGGAAATCCTGAAGTCAACGATAAGGCAATGCAGAGTGTGTGCGAAAATAACGAAGTTTCTGTCCCATAATTTGGCCGGCAATGTGGTGGTTGCTGAGCAGTTGGTCTTGGATGTTGGCTATGATGTTGAGAATATGGAAAAGGTGGAACTGAGGGATTAGGTTATTACCGGTAGAAACGTTGTGCCGAATGGATTCAACCTGGAGGAGGGCCGACTCTAGGGAAGGGTATGGGCAGATTTGCGGACATAGGACTTGACTGCCTTTACAGGCATGAATGGTTTTAAAAAGGGACTCTCCGCCGGGGATACCCGGGGAGAGTCCTATAGAGCAGATGTGTTTAGTCGCCCAGCCCAAGCACCGCTTTTTCCGTTGGCGTGAGTTTTGCCAGGGCCGCTTTGCGGATATTGCGCCGCTCCTTCTCGTGAAGATCAATTCTATTCAGAATTACAGCATTGTACAGAGAACTCTCGCTGACAAAGACGTTATCAGCTTCCTTCAACATCTCAATGAGGAAATCCAATCGCTCATCAGGGGACAAAGCGGAAGTACCGGATTCTCCAGTCAGAGTAACAGTTACCTCGTTTTCATCTCGATGGGGGTTGGGATGGCTGTGTTGACGCAGGAAGGATGACTGCCAGGAACAGGAATGGGCAGATTTATGAATTATCCTGTCCGGTGGTCGTTCCTCCCTGTCGGGTGGGGTTTCCGTCGAGCTACGGGTTCTAAGCTATTCACAAAGCTCTATCCCAGAGGGATTACTTTTGTCCTCTACAAATTTTATCATGGCGGCAACGACTTGATGATCTTTTACCATATAGTACAGGAAACATCCGCATTCGCTTTCGACGCCAGATCTAGCTACTACGCCATAGGGAATGACCCCGCATGACTCTTCGCCATTAGAAATTTCCCAACAAAGAAGATCCCAGGAAACATCCTCCCCTATATCCTTACAGACATTGTCATCCCAGCAGAATTCCTCATCAAAAAAGCCAGCCTGTCCAGAAGCTACATAGAGATCGTCTGGGTACAACTCGATTCCTGTTGTAATCTTGGTGACAAATACCTTTATCTTATCCCAGATACTTCCCCATGAGTTAAGCTTGATCTTTTTAAATTTTGCAAGGGAAGGCCCGTCAATATGACGGACGGCCAGAGCCGCAACGTAATGCCCCCAGAAGGGATCATTGACGCGGGCTACAGAAGCTTCCCAGGTTCCAAGTTTGCAGTCGGGCAGAAATATGGCTGCACCGTCCTCGCCTTGACGGGGGTCACAGGCCAGCATGATGGGTTGTGTGAGTTCGAAGTTGCCGATGCTCTCAAAGTTGTATTTCATGATCATTAGAAGAAACCTCCTTTTTTTTCATCCTTTTTTGGGATGCTTCCAAATAATATGTAAATGTGTTGAAAAATATAAAAGACACCTCACTTTCCTCCCGTATGCAAACTTGCATACAAAAATTTCCAGTGGTTCTCAGGCCCGTCAACCAATTCAACCCCAACCGTCCTTGTGTCAGTTGGGGTTTTCTTGTCATGGGAAAGAAAAAAACACTCCATTTTTTGATATTTCTTCGCAGAAACGCATAATATCTTAACGAATGCGATAGGAGGGATATTCGTGAAGCTTTTTATCTTGACAAAATGTGTCTCCGGACGAGAGAAGTGCGAGCCTACCTGCAAGGTCTTCTTCAGTGAGGAAGCAGCAGAGAAAGGGATGGAAGAAGACATCCAGGAGAGCGTCCGAGTCTGTGCAGACAAACATGAAATCAGTCCCAGCAAGATCGAGCCAAAAAAGAGCCAGGGTGCTATAGTTTTTCAGATATATGACGATACATACGCCTGGAAAATCAAAGCAGCCGAGCTTGAACTGAATCCAGGGGACGTGACGTATGTTCTGCTGCATGCCTACAATGGCGGCTGTATTGCGTATGCTGAAGCACGACCGTTTACAAACAAAAAAGAGGTCGATGCCGCAATGAACAACTCTTTTCAGGATGCCCTGGAAATGTGGCGCCTTATGAAGGGGAAAACACTTTTTAAAAACGTGGAATCTCTCATTATGGAAGATTTTGCCCAGATTCAACACGAGAACGATGTTGAGTGCTGGTCTGTCGAATCAAGTCCAGTCCTTGCCGCAGTTTGAATAAAAATTTCAGAAATTTCATAAAAAGGGAGAAAAATAATGGTAATTGATGAGCAGAAATACAGGAGCATTGCGAGGGAGCTTCGCAAAGAAAAGAAACTCCTGGCGCAGTTAATGACTCATTGCCACACACGATACGCCTATGCGCCAGTATATGATGCAATGGAGAAAGGGGCGAACGCCATCGAAGAATTCTTGGATGCCGTCTCGGATGTATCGTGTTCGCATCTTCCCAGCAATTCTCTTTTGATTGGCTCTGATGAACTGTTGTCCGCGTTGTTCCAGGAATCCAATCAGCAGTCCATTCCTCTTTCACAAATTGACGCCTTTGCCCAGTTTGTAAAGCTGCAGTATGCGTTGGGAAAGGCTTTCCGCCGATACGAGGTTGTGGGGTTGGACATCGAGTTGCCTGCGGTTTTTCGCACCATCCAGCGTAGACCCGACCGGCTTTTGCTGTCTGGCACCGCAGTCTGTCTGACCCAACGCCTTTGTACGCCTGTGAATCCTGAATTAAGCTGCATGGCAAAGAAATTTACCGAAGACAATTTTAGAAGCTCTCAATTCTAACCCCGTCCTTGGCGGGGGGGAAGGACGGTACGTCAACTGCCCGCCGATAAACAAAGTTTAGCGGTGGCTTGAAACATAGTCCCATTCGGCTGACCCCTTCAAGCCTGGTTGATTGGCCTTAGTATTTCCGAAAAGTCTATGAAACAGCTCCTGTTTGAGAGCTGGACGTTCGAAGACAACATCCTTGACAGGGATCCTGATGAGGGAGGGGCTGGACTGTATCTGAGACCGGATACCCGGTATACAGATACGGCCTGGGACATGGTTCTCTATTGGAAACAAGACATCCTGAAGTCTCTGGCTGAGGACATCTCTGATTATTTTTCTTGTCCACAATTCTGTTCTTGCCGGCAAGTTCTCTTCTAAAAAGAGCTTGCTGCCTCCAAACAGGGCCGCCTTGCTAAATGTAAGGCGGTCTCCTTTTTGGGGGTAGGAGATAAGTCGTATGACTACTTCTGTGTAAATAGTGGCTTTAACTGCCGGTACCCAGAGCAGGAGGAGATAGAGGACGGGATTGGCTGTTGCTACGCATGGTCCTGCCCGCTCTGCAATACTTCCAACGGGCTCATATGCGCCAAATGTGGCGTAGAGTGTGAAGACTGTGGAACAGAGGACTCTGACTGCTCCCACCCCTTACGGAGTGGGGTTCCAGGAGGGGCTGCCCGCCC
>OFGM01000737.1_pt1 | contig 26445 bp, 27 predicted proteins | sample 1521741 | NCBI WGS metagenome assembly OFGM01 (sample SAMEA3504079, study PRJEB24116) | mouse gut metagenome | biome: mouse gut; feature: mouse-associated habitat; material: faeces | place: Denmark | collected 2011
TCTGCACAGTTTCATTTATGGTGGTGCCAAGTGTGCGGGCATGGAGGTTTAGAAATATCATGATCCAAATCACGCTCCCGCGAAGGGAGCGACTGGATAAGCGGATTTTCCAGTCCGTGGTTAAAATGATTTCAATCCACGCTCCCGCGAAGGGAGCGACCAGAATAAAGGATTCTCTTTGTACTTCTGGAAGCTATTTCAATCCACGCTCCCGCGAAGGGAGCGACAGTTCCGGGACACATGGCACACCCGCCTAAAATATTTCAATCCACGCTCCCGCGAAGGGAGCGACGTGGTTTACTTGGTGAGAGTGACGGTGTTATCTATATTTCAATCCACGCTCCCGCGAAGGGAGCGACGTAACGGTCAGAAAAAAGAAATGGAACCTATACATATTTCAATCCACGCTCCCGCGAAGGGAGCGACTCATTCCGTCCGGGTTTATGTCTTTCGCGTCCACATTTCAATCCACGCTCCCGCGAAGGGAGCGACATAGAAAGGCGGGAGCCGAAGCAAAAGCCTGAAAAATTTCAATCCACGCTCCCGCGAAGGGAGCGACAAAAAATGACATTACTAATCTTGGCGGTTATTTAATTTCAATCCACGCTCCCGCGAAGGGAGCGACTCTATTTTTTTATCCCCGCGGATTCCTCCTTCTATTTCAATCCACGCTCCCGCGAAGGGAGCGACTAAATATTGACGATGATATAAGGAGTGCCGCGAATTTCAATCCACGCTCCCGCGAAGGGAGCGACAAACCTTATGATGTTTATAGCCCTGGGGCTATTATCATTTCAATCCACGCTCCCGCGAAGGGAGCGACCTCATTTAACAGTTTCAACCTCTGCGCATTGGTCGATTTCAATCCACGCTCCCGCGAAGGGAGCGACATCCCTTACGAGAGATTACAAACAAACATTGACGATTTCAATCCACGCTCCCGCGAAGGGAGCGACACGATTTTTACAACTTTATTAAAGAAGAGATACCAATTTCAATCCACGCTCCCGCGAAGGGAGCGACCAGATAGACAAAAAATGTATCAAATAACAGGGTGTATTTCAATCCACGCTCCCGCGAAGGGAGCGACGATGATACAACTAATCAGGCTAACATTGGCAAAATTTCAATCCACGCTCCCGCGAAGGGAGCGACTCATATGTAAAAACCCCAAAAAAAGTTCCGCAAGATTTCAATCCACGCTCCCGCGAAGGGAGCGACGTATGATGAAGGGAATGCTCTGGTTGGGCTTTCGATTTCAATCCACGCTCCCGCGAAGGGAGCGACAAATTATCATGACTGGTTTCCCTTTAAACTGATTATTTCAATCCACGCTCCCGCGAAGGGAGCGACCTCCCGCTGCCCCATAGCCCTTGCTTCCGCTTGTATTTCAATCCACGCTCCCGCGAAGGGAGCGACACAGTAGTAGGGGATACAGGGCTGGCAGTGGCAGGATTTCAATCCACGCTCCCGCGAAGGGAGCGACAACGCGTAACAGCATATAATGTAACTCGTAACAAGATTTCAATCCACGCTCCCGCGAAGGGAGCGACGCAAGATAAACTAAAAGAACTGGAAGCATCCAAAATTTCAATCCACGCTCCCGCGAAGGGAGCGACGTTGCATACTGCGATCATATTCCCCTCTCTATCAAATTTCAATCCACGCTCCCGCGAAGGGAGCGACAATGTTCCGCTGGACGTGTCCGAAATGGACACACCATTTCAATCCACGCTCCCGCGAAGGGAGCGACGTCTTTTCTCCGCAATTCGGAGCCGGATCTACATCATTTCAATCCACGCTCCCGCGAAGGGAGCGACTATTTATGTTGCGGATCTTGTGGTTCTTCAGTTTTTATTTCAATCCACGCTCCCGCGAAGGGAGCGACGAGGATGTAGAATTCCTTCAAAAATATTTACAGGATTTCAATCCACGCTCCCGCGAAGGGAGCGACCTGTACCAGTCCCGGATACTTTTCCTTAAGTTCCTATTTCAATCCACGCTCCCGCGAAGGGAGCGACTTTTCAACCACTTGGCCATACATATTTACTTCCACGATTTCAATCCACGCTCCCGCGAAGGGAGCGACGCAGATGGCTCTTGTATTCAACATCCCAGTATTTGGATTTCAATCCACGCTCCCGCGAAGGGAGCGACTAGGATGCGGTATGCGGCCAGTTGCGGATTTTATATTTCAATCCACGCTCCCGCGAAGGGAGCGACCATGTAGACATACGTTTTGTGTTAGGAGATGGAAATTTCAATCCACGCTCCCGCGAAGGGAGCGACTTGCATTGGACAAAAGTACTGCCCGATCTTCCTTCATTTCAATCCACGCTCCCGCGAAGGGAGCGACTTCATATCCTTCTCACTTTCTCCCTGCATTACCCGATTTCAATCCACGCTCCCGCGAAGGGAGCGACCTTCAATCACGCATCCAAAAAGCGCTGGGAAGGCAATTTCAATCCACGCTCCCGCGAAGGGAGCGACAAATTTTGTAAATTATTTCTACGGGATGAAGGTAATTTCAATCCACGCTCCCGCGAAGGGAGCGACGTTATTTATTGTCTATAAAATTAAGGTGATAAAATATTTCAATCCACGCTCCCGCGAAGGGAGCGACATATCGGTACCTTAAAAACGGTAAACCATCGTACAATTTCAATCCACGCTCCCGCGAAGGGAGCGACTTCTATTATTTTTCTTAAGTCAAATTCCAAAAAATATTTCAATCCACGCTCCCGCGAAGGGAGCGACGTTTGCCCGATCATATGGTCGATAACTATGCTCTAGATTTCAATCCACGCTCCCGCGAAGGGAGCGACCATTAACTCGACACATTTTTTTGCGTCTTCTTCTATTTCAATCCACGCTCCCGCGAAGGGAGCGACAAAACGCCATCCATGATAGCAGTTGCTTTTTCAGAATTTCAATCCACGCTCCCGCGAAGGGAGCGACAATGTAGTCACTGTAATATTAGGAATGTCTACTGCTATTTCAATCCACGCTCCCGCGAAGGGAGCGACCCCATGACAGCCGCTTAAAGTCGGTTTCCGGCATGATTTCAATCCACGCTCCCGCGAAGGGAGCGACGGAGAGGGGACATTCTCCTTTATTGTGGGAATAAATTTCAATCCACGCTCCCGCGAAGGGAGCGACGGACTTTTAACGATGCAATTCGGGAGTTAATTCAATTTCAATCCACGCTCCCGCGAAGGGAGCGACTAAACCGTATCATGGGCGGCGATAAGCCGGTAAAATTTCAATCCACGCTCCCGCGAAGGGAGCGACTACCATTCTCCGCAACAGTCCCGATACTGATAAGAATTTCAATCCACGCTCCCGCGAAGGGAGCGACTTCCTCAATCCTGTCCACGCGTCCATCCATGACGATTTCAATCCACGCTCCCGCGAAGGGAGCGACCAGATTCCGAAACTTCCTGAAAGAAAAATGCATATTTCAATCCACGCTCCCGCGAAGGGAGCGACGTACATTTGAAATCTGCATACAAATATCATTCAATAATTTCAATCCACGCTCCCGCGAAGGGAGCGACATGCCATACCGTCAAAATCCTTATACCAGAAGGAAATTTCAATCCACGCTCCCGCGAAGGGAGCGACTGCGGTGGAAGATAATACATTTATAGACGCACTATTTCAATCCACGCTCCCGCGAAGGGAGCGACAACGAAGCTGATTTACAATATCCAGATTATACAATTTCAATCCACGCTCCCGCGAAGGGAGCGACTCGCTTGCACTGGACGCACCCGGTTTCTTGCTGTAATTTCAATCCACGCTCCCGCGAAGGGAGCGACACGGTAGCCGAACTTGGTAACAAGACTGCTAATACCATTTCAATCCACGCTCCCGCGAAGGGAGCGACATCGTTGTCGGTTCTTTTAACAAAGCTGTACACATTTCAATCCACGCTCCCGCGAAGGGAGCGACACTTGTGACAAACGAAGTGGATGCAAACAATGTAATTTCAATCCACGCTCCCGCGAAGGGAGCGACTTAAGTCTATTAACGGATTTAGTCCAACAGTCAATATTTCAATCCACGCTCCCGCGAAGGGAGCGACGTATTATCAGCGCTGATGTGCATTTGGATTCATTATTTCAATCCACGCTCCCGCGAAGGGAGCGACGCTGCAGAAGATGCCGCAACCGATCTTCGTCTTAAGATTTCAATCCACGCTCCCGCGAAGGGAGCGACGTGGTATTATTTGGTGCATAACGAAGGATTCACGATTTCAATCCACGCTCCCGCGAAGGGAGCGACTACCACAAATCTGTTAATAAGGTTGGAAGTCCTATTTCAATCCACGCTCCCGCGAAGGGAGCGACATCGTTGTATTAGGTGCGTTTAAATGAGCAATAAATTTCAATCCACGCTCCCGCGAAGGGAGCGACCCCGTCCCTGCCGGGTAATGCAGGGAGAAAGCGAATTTCAATCCACGCTCCCGCGAAGGGAGCGACAGGAGATAAGGTTACTTGGTATAGTTCCTGGACAATTTCAATCCACGCTCCCGCGAAGGGAGCGACAGCACGTCAAAGACAAGCACATAGAGGGCGCAAAGATTTCAATCCACGCTCCCGCGAAGGGAGCGACTGATTCCATAATGCTGCCATGAGTGCCGGGGTACTATTTCAATCCACGCTCCCGCGAAGGGAGCGACCCTTTCTCCCTTATTTTGTATTCAAATATTCAGATTTCAATCCACGCTCCCGCGAAGGGAGCGACAATCTTATGTGGTCGCATATTGCTGTTGGATGTTCTATTTCAATCCACGCTCCCGCGAAGGGAGCGACTCAGACTATTTCCGTTGCTACTGCTACCCAGGTAATTTCAATCCACGCTCCCGCGAAGGGAGCGACGAGCATGAACGCTTATATTGTTCAGGCAATCGAAATTTCAATCCACGCTCCCGCGAAGGGAGCGACTCAAAGGTAAATGCAAGCGTTGCGGATATGAGGAGATTTCAATCCACGCTCCCGCGAAGGGAGCGACATGTTCGGATATTTCCTCTATCGTTCCTCGGCGGCATTTCAATCCACGCTCCCGCGAAGGGAGCGACTTGGCATACAGATAAAATCAATGATAAAATCAAATTTCAATCCACGCTCCCGCGAAGGGAGCGACGCGTCTAAGACATCTTTCGCTTTCTCTTTTCTGATTTCAATCCACGCTCCCGCGAAGGGAGCGACGTGCTGGAAGCTGCACAAAATGGCTTTGATTTGATTTCAATCCACGCTCCCGCGAAGGGAGCGACGCTTATAGGCGGTTTATATGCTGTAATTAATCCATTTCAATCCACGCTCCCGCGAAGGGAGCGACCATGAGCCTTAACCAATCCATCACCCACGGCAAAATTTCAATCCACGCTCCCGCGAAGGGAGCGACTATATTTTCTCTCTTTTTCAAAAGATTTTTAGTTATTTCAATCCACGCTCCCGCGAAGGGAGCGACCTGATTCAGCGCCGGGTTCATTGTTAGTGCCATCTATTTCAATCCACGCTCCCGCGAAGGGAGCGACGCCGGAATATGGGCATTGGAGCCGTCCGGGAGTGGAATTTCAATCCACGCTCCCGCGAAGGGAGCGACACACATACAACCAAGCCATATTTGTTCCGACAAGCAATTTCAATCCACGCTCCCGCGAAGGGAGCGACAAAAGGAAATCTGCCTTATGTTCTTTTGCGCTTACAATTTCAATCCACGCTCCCGCGAAGGGAGCGACCTGCCACGCACCACAGTCCCAGGATATACCGCTTAAAATTTCAATCCACGCTCCCGCGAAGGGAGCGACTTCTTCATATCTGGTTCAAATCCAGTCGCCTTGATAATTTCAATCCACGCTCCCGCGAAGGGAGCGACACATATAAAAATATTTCATGGGATTCCTCAAATATTTCAATCCACGCTCCCGCGAAGGGAGCGACGGGATTGTGATAGATAAGTTCATCAACAATCCAATATTTCAATCCACGCTCCCGCGAAGGGAGCGACTCAGGGCATCACATTGGCAGGTGTGTTTTTTGATATTTCAATCCACGCTCCCGCGAAGGGAGCGACAGCACGTCAAAGACAAGCACATAGAGGGCGCAAAGATTTCAATCCACGCTCCCGCGAAGGGAGCGACTGATTCCATAATGCTGCCATGAGTGCCGGGGTACTATTTCAATCCACGCTCCCGCGAAGGGAGCGACCCTTTCTCCCTTATTTTGTATTCAAATATTCAGATTTCAATCCACGCTCCCGCGAAGGGAGCGACAATCTTATGTGGTCGCATATTGCTGTTGGATGTTCTATTTCAATCCACGCTCCCGCGAAGGGAGCGACTCAGACTATTTCCGTTGCTACTGCTACCCAGGTAATTTCAATCCACGCTCCCGCGAAGGGAGCGACAAAAGATTCCGGCATAAGCGCCACTTCATCAAAATTTCAATCCACGCTCCCGCGAAGGGAGCGACTTAACGAGGGATTCGCTCTTAACAATCTGCAGAGCGATTTCAATCCACGCTCCCGCGAAGGGAGCGACAAATTCGCATTTCCGACCAACGAGGACGATATTATTTCAATCCACGCTCCCGCGAAGGGAGCGACCATTCCACCAATGACCTTTACCAAACTTATAATGCCATTTCAATCCACGCTCCCGCGAAGGGAGCGACTCAGAAGCAGTAACCGCAGAAGTACTCCCACCACCAATTTCAATCCACGCTCCCGCGAAGGGAGCGACGGATAGCGGGTTCCTACGTCACCCGCCATAAAATATTTCAATCCACGCTCCCGCGAAGGGAGCGACATCATATGTATAGTGTTCGTAAGATAAGACGTTTATTTCAATCCACGCTCCCGCGAAGGGAGCGACATCAGCGCCACAAAGAGACCTCACATCAACAACAATTTCAATCCACGCTCCCGCGAAGGGAGCGACAATAGTTCCGGAAACAAGATGGACGCCATTATAAAATTTCAATCCACGCTCCCGCGAAGGGAGCGACAAGGAACAGGAGCAATATCCAAAGTATAAGTCAAAATTTCAATCCACGCTCCCGCGAAGGGAGCGACATCAAAAATCACATATTTCTTTTCAAATATTGATTTTTATTTAGGCAATACTAATAAATTACAGTATTGCTCATTTCATTTTACTATACTACTTATTATTTTTTTATTACTTTCTATGGTGCGAACCCCCCTGCCATTTTATGTTCGCTTGCCACCCGCACCGGCTTATATCATCAGAATCCCCTCCGCCTCATAAGTAGTCTTACTGCCAAAATGCTCTACTTTCGTCCGATAATTGTTTCCCAGATAATAAAAGCGCAGACTATCCTCTTTCTCATTAATTAAAGATACCAGCCGGTTTTTTAACAATAATAATTGCGAAGCATCCAACATACACTCAAATACGGAATTTTGGACTCGCTGTCCATAATTGACACACTCTTTCGCAACTTTACGAAGGCGTGCCTTTCCTGCCGCATCCTGAGTAGAAACATCATATGTAATCAATACTAACATCCCCAACACCTACTTCCACAAAAACGGCGGATATTCATCCACATCGCCCCGGATCGTCCGGGCAAGCAAAAGGGCCTGTACATAAGGAACCAATCCCCATTCTATCTTTTCCTTTAAATATGGGTGCGTTATCTTTTCCCTTTTATGATTCTGCCATGCATTAAAAAATACCTTTCTTCCATCATCGTTCAGCAAAACCGCATTATCTTTCTGCTTTTCAAAATGAACTGCCTGAATTGCCTTTGTATTGATCAATGTTAAAACAAATCTGTCCGCCAGAACAGGCCGCAATTCTTCCATCAGATCAAGTGCGAGGGATTTTCTTCCCGGCCTGTCGCCGTGCATAAACCCTACGTATGGATCCAGCCCCACACCTGACAACGCATTGGCACAATCACCGGCAAGTATCGTATAAGCAAACGATAAGACAGCGTTTATATTATCAAGGGGCGGCCTTCGATTCCTTGTCATGAACGCAAAATCTTCCTTTTGATTTAATATCATATCGTTAAATACGGAGAAATATTGTTCCGCTGCCTTTCCTTCCATTCCCCGCAGCTCATCCAAATCCTGCGCGCCGTCTATTTTAGGCAGCGCGTCATACAAAGCCAAGGATATCCGCTTCAGTTTTTCAGCATCCACCCGGTATGCGTGATCGCGCAGCGTGCGCTCTATGCTCCATCTGCTGTTAAAAACTTTTCCCACAATCATATTTCTAGCATATGCAATACTTCTCTCTTCTCGATCCGATATTCGATATTGCTCTTTTCTAAGCAGCACGTTCCCATACTCTTTTCCTGCCACCCTTGCCAGAAATGTTCCTCTCGGCGAGAAAAAACTCATTCCTATTTTCCGATCCGCACAAGCGCCCATCAGCGCCGGACTGGCCCCCTTATAAGTAAAGCATACAATGTTTTCTAGTGTATGGAGCGGAAATCTGCCAAGAGTTTTCTCACCATCCTGTATCACAATATTCTCGCCATCCAAAGACAAATAGCAGCTCTCTGTCATAACATACAATGTATTTAATAATTTCCGCACACCTCTCCTCCCCTTAATCGTTCATTTTTATGTGCTTTTCCATGTATTCCCTGACCTTTGTTGTCTTTTGCAGTTTCGGAACGCACAAATTTTCCAAAGAACATGACTTGCACTGCTTCCCCGGCTTCACGTTCGGAGTATATCCCCTGTGAAATAAATCGTGCATTTCCTCCGCCATCTTCTTTACTTCTTCCCTCAGTCCATCCGTAAATTCCACATGACTGCGCCTCTTGTTTTCCCCGTAATATAAATATCCCTCCGCTATGCCCGTCTGAAACATCTCTTCCAGACAAATCGCCTGCGCGCAAAGCTGTACCTCATCCGCATTATTTTCTTTTGGCATTCCACGCTTGTACTCGATCGGTGTTACTTTCCATTTTCCATCGTATCCGAACAGATCCACACCGCTTTCATCCTGACGGAATTCAACCACATCGCACTGCCCGCTTAACCCGAGTTCCCGGGAAGAAATGCGCAAGCCTCTGACGATGAGCAACCCGCCCCTTTTTTCAAAAGAACCTTCCTCATGCGCTTTTTTATGCATGAGTTCACCGGCAGTCGTCCTGTAATTTTCCGCCCACTGCTGTTCAATATGTATCATCGCCCACTGCCTTCTGCAAAAAGCAAAATGCTGAATGCCGGAAAGCATCAAATAATCTTCTTCAACATACATCATCAAATACCTTCGATTTCTTCAAGCACCAGACCTGGCAAAGTATCGATTTCTATTTTATAATCTTCCAATTCCTTCGGATCATCCTCCTCGGGCGTAATCCTGATCAACTTATGAACCTTTGCCGAAGAATACTGGCCCATCGGACAATTATGCCTCCACCAGTATAATTTGCATACCTCCATGCTTCCATCAGGCCTTGCGGAAGAACTGTCATTTACAAACAGAGTGCGCAAAGCTTCTTTTATTTTCTCCGCATCCTCATCGCTAAACCCTGTCTTTTCCGCAAGCTGGTGGTTAATGCTTCCCTTTATTACATATAATGCCGAATATATTTTATGTTTCATCCCCATAGTATCCGAAGACTTCTTCTCCTTTGTCTCACTGTTGACGCTTTTCGTAATCTGCATGCTGTTAATGGCTACGGGCAATACGCTGAAAGCGGAATGAATGGAAACCGGCCCCCTTACGCCTACGGATACGCTATTGTCTTTGAAGGCGAATACCTGGCCAAAAGCGCGGACATCGATCCATGTCTTGCAGGCCTCCTTTGCATAAGCCTCCTTATCCTTGCTCTTCAATGCTTTTTGCATTATTTCGTTGCTCTTCGCCCTGTCCGCCAGACTCTTGCATCCATCATCGGAACGTTCGTCGCTCTGCACAAAAATATTTTCTCCCATATCCTGCAGCCGATTTCTGATCTTTCGCTTAATGCATACATCCGATATTTCTCCAAAACCGTCATAAGTCTCTCTCGGCCTGTTCCCGTTTAATGGATCTCCATTCGGATTTGCATTTTTCACCATTACCAAAACTTCAAAATCGATTTTATTTGTAAATTCACTCATCGTCTTCTCCTCCATCATTGTCTTTTTTCCGAAACGCTTTTTTCATTTCTTCCATTTGCAAATAGTATCCCGGTAAATACTGTTCCGATAATGCCCTGTTGTCAAACTCGTTTCCCTTCAAGCGCACCATAATTTCTCCGGTCCACTCCTCAAACTTCATCAGTTCATAATGCTTTAATTTTCTTTCATAAGCGATCAGATTCTTCTTGATCGTATCGGATGTTTTAGCCGGCCTGCTGCAATATGCATTCCAATAGCGCTTCGCATTGGTTGTACGCATTTCTTTTATTTTTCCGTTGTCATCCTTCTCAAACAAAGCCCTCTGCTCCATATAATCATATACTGCCAGCAGCCTTCCGAACAGAACATTCCGGTCATCCTCATTGTCTTTCAGGAAACTATCCATCGTCTTATCCTCCTCTTCGTAATTGAATCGAATCATCGCACATGCGACACACAACACATCGTTGCGCCATACGAAATCGCTCATCGTCTGGGGCATGGATGCCCTCCTTGCCGCCGCCTTAATCATATCCTCCGGAATCTTTACTCCCTTTCGGGTAATACATGGGAGCAGCCTTTTTACCGTTGCCCTTATCAGTTTACTGTCCGCATCCAGCCATTCCGACCTTTGTACGCCAAATGCCGCCAGCGCCATATCTCTTGGAGAGGGCGTACATTCGCAGGTGATTCTCTTTTTACCTTCCTCCCTGCCTTCTATCCTTACGGTTCTGCGCCATTTGCAGTGGCCTTGCCAATGCAAGACCGCATCCATATACTGTTTTCCTCCCATTTCATCATAGTATACAACCGAAAGGCGACCGGTCGTAGCCGCATCCAGCGCGATGATCGCGACCTTATCTTCTGCCTTAAATTTCCCAACATATCCGTTTACCGCCTTATGAAACCGTTCCGCATAATATTTGCCGGTATCCTGTTTTTTCTTGTCCCAATATTCGTCATTGTCCACATCATCGAAATCAAAGTCAAAGTTATCGATATTTTGATAAGCGTTAGGGGAATCCTTCATGATATCGGGAACCTGCATATCCCTGTTGGCCATCCAGCAGACAATCGCCGATTCATCCCTTGTATATCCCTGTTTTTGAATCAGCCACCGCAAAGCATTGTGCGCTTTCTGGGATGTTTCGTATCCTACGGAAACCGCCTCTTCTTTTGAATCAAACCTGCCCCGGTACGTAAAGCCGGACTCATCGTTTCCTGAGATCAGCTTCGCCTTGTCCGCACTGTTCCGTATTTTAGAAGGATGTTTATCGGAACATGCCTCCACTTTTCCCGACGCATAGCACAGCCTCCTCTCTCCCGGTTTTTGCTGATAATACTCGCTATATTTTTCATACAGCTCCTGGCTCTTCCACACATCCTGCAGCTTATAATTCTCACACACCACAAACCTTACATTAGCCCCTGTCTGACCCAATCCCTGTATTTTTGCATCATCTGTCAATTTACCGCTGCCATCCAATTCCAATATTTTCTCTTCTATCAAATCATGAATTAATGACTTTTTTTCCAGATATCGATATACCGCCGCTACCATAGGATGGGTATATTCCGATTCCGCCCAATCCCTCAGCTGTTCCAGGTAAGCTTCAAAATATTTTTCCTTGTCTTCCCCCGTATACCGTGTATAATCCCCGGCTATGTAACAAAGCTTATCGCATAACGGATGGGGCGCAATGCCGCTGCTTCTGGCCGCCGAATCTTCCGTTACCGGAATGATCGTAACTACATTTTTTCCCTTATCCAGCTTCTCAGCCTTTCGGAAATTACCGTCCGCATCCACTGTCACTTCGATCTGCGCATTAAATGTCGAATGAGAAATCGGCAGCAATACCGCCTGCTCATTCTCCTCCTTTCCCGCCAAGTGAGCATACACATCATAAGTTTCTGCCAAAGTCTTCATCCACGCCAAGCAAACCGCCTCCCTCCCATTCCTTTAATCCCCGGAAATTCTTTCCAAAAACAAACTCCTTCTGTTTTGCATCTCTCAATATACGCCTTATCTCACATTCTTCAGGACTCGGAAAACATATAATTCCATCCTCCATCCGGGCATTCCAGAGGCGCACCGTCATCTTTCCTTTTTCTTCTTCCCTGACAGCTTCATCTGGATAAGTGATGCCATGTACCATAATGCCGAAAGATAATCGTTTGCCATGATATGCGCTTTCTCCCTCGCCGAACGAACAAGGCTCCACATATCCCTGGCACTCCCTCGCCCCTAAGAAAATATCCCTTCTTCCCCCTCTCTCTACCATTCTCCGTGCAATATCATAATGTTTATTCTCATTCCGGTCGTCCGCCAGATCCTTCCTGTTCTCATTCCATTCAAAATGCGCTCTCACCTGATATTCCACATCGCTCAAATAAGTATAATAGGCCAGATCATTTCCTCCGTTATATTTGACCGGCCTCATCCCCTTCGATTCCGTTTGCACCGGCTTCATTACCCGGCATGCATCGATGATCCATGTGATCGTAGGCTTCCAGTAAATGGACTCGGTGATCCCTTTCAATGCCTGGTAAGTCGGTATCTGATAGCTGCATTTCTCACCGCCCGTTTTCGACAGGGGATCCGTAAATAATGCATATCTTCCCGATACCTTGTATTCAATTATATTAGGCTTATCCATATCCGCCATCCTTTCCGACTCTTTCTTTTTCCATGCTTTTTAAAACATGTTTCCTTAAATCGTGTTTTCTTAAAATATAAGCGTTTCCCACTCTGGCGCAATTCCGTAATCGCTGTGATAAACTCCCGGCGCGGCTGCCATATAAAGATCCGGTATTTTACCGCTTACCGGCTGCACCAGCCCTTCCAGTTTTTTCAGCTGACTTCCCCTGATATTGACTGTATACCGCTGCGCCTGTCTTATATAATTTTTGATATCCGCCGCTTTGTCTGCCTCCTGAATGGATCTTATAATTTCCGCCCCTTTCCCATATGGCACAAGAACGCCAAAAGAACCGTCGTCTATCACCCGGTATTCCTGTCCCGCCGTTTTATATGCCTGATTCATAACATTTTTCCTTTCCTTAGGATAAAATCCCCGGGACAAAAGCTCCAGAATATTTGTATCCCATTTTCCGATAGGAAAGTTCATTCGATCCGATGCTTCGGCATACACACGCCGATAATACTCCTCCATCCATCCCGGCGCCAGCAGACTTTCCTGCCTTTCGCTGTCATTGTACTGATCGATCAGACCCTCCGCCGCTTTTTTATTTCGATGCAGTTCTTCCATATTGCCGGTATTCTCACCTTCCAGTTCGATCAGATGGATCGTTCCGTATTCCATTTCACCGTTTCGGTTGCACCGCCCTGCGGTCTGAGCCAGGCTGTCCAACCCTGCCATAGACCGGTATACGCACTCAAACGAAATATCCACTCCTGCTTCGATCAAATTAGTACTGACCACGACGATATTCTCCTGCCCTTTTCTGAGCGTATCTTTGATCGACTCAATCTTATCGCTTCTATGCGCGGCACATAAATTCGTTGTAAGATATTCCACGTTGATATTCCGGGATTTCAAAATGTCATATAATTTCCTTACCGCGGACTTCGTATTCAATACCACAAGAATCGACCGGCAGTTTTCCGTCCGCCTGGCAACTTCACTTCCAAGGCTTTCAAACGTATACTTCCCGCCTTTCTTCGGCGTGCAAATTTTTACCCGTTCAAACTGATCGAACCAGCCGGCAGCATTTTCTATCATATATTTGGGTTCGCTATAGCAAACCGGACACTCCGTTTCCTCCAAAGTCGGCTGCGTGGCCGTACAAAGGATAATATTTGTATGGCATACCGTATTTAAAAAATTAATCATATAATTAAACGTATGTGTACACTTTATAGGCATCGATTGGACTTCGTCGATGATCACCACCGCATTCACCAGCCGGTGCATCCTTCGTATTGATTCCCTTCTATCCGAAAAAAGCGTATTCATAAACTGGACAAAGGTGGTGCAGATAAACGGTTCCTCCCAATTCATGTCATATCTCGAAAACTTATCTGCCCGATAATCCTCCCCTTCACCGTCCCCGCTCCTGACTACCGATGAATGATGTTCCAAAATCCACTTTTCCCCGCCAACCGCTTCACGGAATACCTGTGCATTCTGCTCCGTCACGCTGATATAAGGAGATACATAAATAATACGTTCCGTTTCCGGATGCCGTCTGCAATATTCCAGCGCATAAGCAAGGCTGCTCAATGTCTTCCCGCCCCCTGTGGGAATCAGCAGACAATATATTCCCGCCGGATATTTTGCAAAATCCCTGCATTCCTTCTGCAGCGCATTTCTCGCGTCCCATATTTTCTTTTCCTTTCCGGCAAGGTTGGAAATATTGACAGACTCCTGCTTTTTCCGCATATAATCCTCAAAATTTTCCTTCGCCTCCCGAAAGATCTCTTCCTTATGGAATACCTCTCCTTTGGACAGCGTATCCACATCACTCATAAAATCCGAAGTAGCCTCCCAGTCCGAATCGATCAGCATGGATAATACCAATCGCTGCACACACCCGAACATGAAAAGCTTATAAGCGGCCAATGCTTCTCTGGCCTCCTGCCCATGCTTATCCGGCATTAAGGGTTTTAGTCTCCCATACGCTTTTTTTATTGTACTCCATAATAACTGGAATTCTTCCGCTGCCCCCGCAAAAATCTCATCCCATTCATACCCATCCAGATATTCCTGTTTCGCATTGCCGCATGCTTCGTCATAGTCTTCAACTCTGTCCAGCTTTTTTGAAAACAGATCCGCATGTTCTACATCAACACAATCGAACAAGCCGTGGTGGGCCGCAATCGCATAAGAAACGATTTCCACCATATATTTTATATTGCCGGATTCCCCGTGGTACTTGTCGTAAATATACTTCGCCCCCGTTGACGCATGGCCAATGGTTCCCCGCAGCCTTTGCCTTATCCCGTCATCCGCATGAATATAATCGTCAAATTTTTTCTTGTTTTTCCCCATATCATGAAAAATACCGCACAATGACATGAGCCGGGAAAGCCCGCACCGTTCTCCCTTTTTTCCACACAAAAATGTCGTCTTTTCCGTGTGTTCCGCCACCGACTCCTCTCTATCGAGTCCGTCATCCGAAATATGCGCCGTCAAGTCTTTTCCTCCCCTCATGTCTTTTATAAAAATACTATTTATTTATCATTTGTTTCTCGTCTAATTATACTATTTTTTGACAATTTAGTCTACAAATACCATATATTAATAAAACTCTTTCAATCCTCGACACATATTGTCATTTCCCGACATATATTAATATTAAAATCCCCTCAAAAGCAAAGGAAAAAAATGATTACAACAGCGGAATGGAAAAAACAATTTAATATTGGAGTTGATTCCATTGACCATGCACACCGCAAGCTTTTTTCCATCGTACGCAAATTGATACACCTAAGCGAAGATGAAAATAACGGGCCATGGGCATGTGCCGAGGGTATCAAATATTTTAAAAGTTATGCAATACAGCATTTTACGGATGAGGAAGCCTATATGCAGTCGATCGGTTATCATGGATATGAGATACATAAGCATCTGCATGATGACATGCGCTTCAAAACGCTTCCTGCACTTGAAAAAGATTTATTGGAATCCGATTATTCCCAGGAATCTATTCATCATTTTATTGGCATTTGCCTCGGATGGCTGGCCGCGCACATCATGATCGAAGACCGCGCCATTACCGGAAAAATTCCCAACAGATGGAAGAAAGATAATGCCGGCAAAAATATAACGGCCCTGGAAGGCGCTCTGACTGACTTTGTACAAAAAATCTGGGGATTGCCTGCAGAAATTGTCAGCGAGCATTATAATGGGGAAAATTTCGGCAACAGTATGATTGTCCGGTTGATCTACCGCTCAAAAGAAAAGAAGAAAATACAGATTTTTCTGGTTCTTGAAGAAAGTCTGATATTGCATACTGTAAGTTCCATGCTGGATATGCCATTAACGAAAATGGATAAACTGGTCGCCAATGCCGTAAGAGAACTTTCACAGCAAATCGCTGACCAAATTATCCTGCATTTTCGGCTCTCTTTGCAATATCAACTGGAAAGCAGCCATTTCATGACTCCCGAACAGTTTCAGACGGAATTTTCTGCGGAATATTTTAGTTACAGTTTATTATTCAACACGGGTACCGGATATTTTGCATTTTGTATTAAATAAGGGAAAGTAACCAATGCTCAATAAACTAATGCAAGATTGCTCGGCATATTTTTCATAATCTCCTCCTGGGGTTTTCTATCGGTAATGATCATATCGATTTCATTGGAAGAAAAGCATTTATAGGAATACACAAGCCCCATTTTCGTATGGTCACATAACAATATTTTCTTAGCTGCATTCTGGTACATCGCCTTCTTTAATTCCACGGACTCCTCATTGGTTTCACTGGTTCCATGATCGGTCGAAAAGCCGGTGCAGGAAAAAAAGAATACGTCCGCATAACGTTTCGAAATCATATGAAGCGCAGGAGCGCCATGCATGGTTACATTATTTTTGATCTGCCCTCCTGTCGCAAATACTTGCACATTTTGCTGTTCCGCCAGTTCATACACGATTTGAAGGCCATTTGTAATGATATTCAAATCATGAAAATTGCCTAAGTATTTGGTCAGACATGCCGCAGTCGAACTGGAATCAATAAAAATAGTCATTGCGTCATGAACATTCTGAATTGCTAAATTGGCAATATAATGCTTTTCATTGATGTTACGGTTGTTGCGCAAATGAAAAGGAGAATCGTTGCTGATCCCGTTAAAATGCATGGCGCCACCATGCGTCCGTTTGATTTTTTGTTTTTCCGCCAGCGCCGCCAGTTCCCTCCTTACAGTCGCGCCGCTGCAAAATAATGCTTTGCTCAAATATTCCACCGAAACAAATCCGTACTCATCCAGCAATTCTATAATTTTCTGTTGTCTTTCTTTCATATCCTGTCCTTTCCCTGCCGCTCCCCGCAGTCTGTGTTTTTTCTCTTTCCATTTCCTCCAATCTTTAAAAATATGATCATTTATGCTAATAAATATGTGCATTTTAGATTAATTACTTTCAAATGCGCATATTCCGCGCCATATATTGACTAATATTAATCATAACATATAATATAATTAACGACCGGTCAATGCAATAGTATATTTAAACTTTTCACACGCAGGAGATCTAATTATGGACAAGTATAAAGATTTTGGTTTTTCTGACACAAAAGAAATGCTAAAAGACGCATACGATAATCGCTATGCCATACCTTCTTTAAATTATATAACGGAAGAACAGTTAAATGCGATTATCGATGCTATTTTAGAAAATAACTCTCCTACAATCATTATGGTATCCCCAAAGCACTGCCGGCAATTCGAAACCGGAATGTTGGTGCGCATGGCACAGGCCGGCGTCGAAAGGCTGCGGCAATGCAAAAACAATTCTCCTGTTGCACTGCACTTAGACCACGGAACTACTTTTGAGGAATGCAAGCTGGCCATAGACAGCGGCTTTTCCTCCGTGATGATTGATGGAAGCAGGCTAAGCCTGGAAGACAATATAACGCTGACAAAAAAAGTCGTTGATTATGCCCACCCAAGAGGAGTAGCCGTAGAAGGAGAAGTCGGAGCACTTTCAGGATTTGAGGATCTTGATGAAAAGCAGGAAGGACCGATCGTTGAAAATATCTTCACAGACCCTGAAGATGCTAAATTATTCATGGAACATACAGGCGCGGACTGCCTGGCTGTTTCCGTAGGCACCATACACGGATTGAATAAATCCATCGCGGACAATTTAAATTTTTCAGGATTGCGCTATGACATTATAAGGAGAATCGAAGAACTGGCACCTGATTTTCCCTTAGTTCTCCACGGATGCTCCGCCCTTCCCGAAAAATACGTCAAAATGTTTAGACAGTACAACGGAAAAATGGAAACTACGGTAGGAGTCCCCGACGAAAACATCATGAAGGCAAGTAAAATGGCCGTATGCAAAATAAACATTGCATCCGATGGCTGGATACCTTCCACTGCAATTACAAGAAAAGTTCTTGCAGAGCATCCTGAGGTAATAGACAGCAGATTGTACCGGGAAATTATCCGCAAAGAATTAAAACCTATTTATCAGCACAAAATGGATATATGCGGCAGTTCTATGAAAACTACAGCAAGACAAGGAGGATAACATGAAAAAGAGAGTACTCGCACTACTGATGGCAACAGTTATGACACTTACCTGCGCCGGCTGCGGCAGCACGCAGGCAGATACCGAAACACCACCGGCAGATACCGCACAATCAGAAACATCATCCGACACGCAGGAAGTTCCTGCCGAAGCTCCTGCCGAAGCCCCTGAGGAAAGCAGCACGGGCGAACAGATGTCCATCGAAATTGCCGCAACAGCCGGCGGCCTTCAGGGATTTCCAATCTATATCGCTCAAAAAAATGGCTGGTTCGAAGAAGAAAATTTAAATGTAAATGTGACGTTCTATGAGAACGGCCCTGTCCAAGTAGAAGCAATTTCCACCTGGGATCTTGCGACTACAGGTATTGGCGGTATATTGGCCGGCGTTATCGGCTATGATGCAAAAATCATCGCGTCCTCCAATACGGATAACGGCACACAGACCATTTACGTGCGCCCCGATTCCGCTATTGCGGCGGCCGGCCAGGGAAATAATAGTTTAAATGAAGCAATTTACGGCGATGCAGATTCCTGGAAAGGCTCAAAAGTCCTTTGTTCCGCCGGTACGGTTTTGCAATATATGCTCATCAAAGTCCTTGACGGCTTCGGGCTGACCATAGATGATGTTGAATTTGTCGGCATGGATACTCCTACTACCAATTCCGCTTTTCTTGCAGGGGAAGGAGATGTAGCCGTATTGACAGGCGTTGTTTCCTTTGATGCGGACAAAGCCGATTATGTGCTTGCTGCAAATGGCGCTACCTCAGATGCAGGGCTTGACGGCGTTGTTATTGCCAACCAGAGTTCCGCCGAAACAAAGCATGATGAGATCGTCGCTTTCCTGAAAGCTTACCTGAAAGCAGTGGAATGGATCGACGCCCACAAGGAAGAAGAAGAGGTTGTCAACGATCTCGTAGCTTTCTACGAAGAATCCGGCAAGACCACTTCTGCCGAAGCTGCAAAAATTATTTTAAACAGTGAAACTTATTACTCCCTGGAAGACAATTACGATATGCTGCACAATGTAAAAGACGGAGATACCTATGTTACCATAGAACAGCGTATCGTAGACGTACTTGAATTTTTTATCTCCGCAGGCAATTACCAGGAAGGCGATGACGAACGTTTTGTAGGACATGTGGATTCGTCCTTTGTAGACGAAATCTGCGGGAAGTAAAACGCCCCGGACTTGTCCGTTCACATTGCCAGCAAAGGGAACAAACGCTGCCACGCTTTGCGAGCCAGCTTATTGTAAAATAAGGCGGCCGGAACCGGCTCCGGCCGCCAGATTACCCGGTTTTACAACAACTGCTTTGTCATGGAGGTAAAAACGCATGGAAATTAAGGGAAATGATTTGGAAAAACTGCGGCTTGACCATAAAAAAATAGAAAACCGCAATATATTCAAATTCAGAATTCTTACTGTTATGACTATCATAATATTTTTTGGCCTCTGGCAGTTTGTCGCAGACCAAGGTATTGTGGATTCCCGCACGCTGCCTTCCCCGGCCAAAATATACGAAACTTTTCTTGCCAAGCTGACGAAGAAAGCGCCCGACGGCAATCTTCTTTCCGCAAATATTCTGGCAAGTCTGCAAGTTTCTCTTTTCGGCTTTTTTTCTGCGGTTATCATCGGCGTACCCCTCGGGCTTCTGATGGGATGGTACAAAATACTGGATAAAACATTAACGCCCATTTTTGAGATTATTCGTCCTATCCCGCCGATCGCCTGGATTCCTATCGTCGTTGTCTGGATGGGCGTTGGATTGAGCGCAAAGGTTCTTATCATTTTCTTTTCCGCCTTTGTCCCATGCGTCATCAATTCATACACCGGAATACAGTTGACAAATAAAACCTTTATCAACGTCTCTCAAACCTTCGGTGCAAGTAATTTTACCACTTTTATAAAGGTCGGTATTCCTTCCTCCCTGCCCATGGTAATGACCGGTATTAAAATAGCGCTTGGAAATTCATGGTCAACTTTGGTTGCAGCGGAAATGCTCGCCGCATCCGCAGGGCTTGGATTTATGATCCAGATGGGACGCCAGTTCGCACGGGCAGACGTCGTCGTGCTTGGCATGGTTCTTATCGGCGTCCTGGGAGCTATCTTATCATTTCTGTTTTCATCGCTGGAGAAATATCTTCTGCGCTGGAAATAAGCCTGATATATAGAGGAGAAAACAGTTATGGAACAATTCAAAAAGAAAAATTTAATATATCAGATTTTACCGCTGGTCTCCGTATCCGCATTGATTTTGTCCTGGATCGCTTTTTCCCTTGCCACAGGCGGCATTATCTTTCCCGGCCCTGCTTCTGTTGTCCGCAGGATACTGAAAACTTTTGAAACTCCAATCGCCGGCATGACTATCATCGGCCATACTCTGATCAGTTTAAAAAGAGTTCTGACCGGTTTATTCATAAGCTGCGTCTCCGGCATCAGCATCGGAATTTTAGTGGGCAGCAATCGTTATTTAAAAGCTACCCTCGGAAGTTTCCTGGAAATTTTCAGGCCGATTCCTCCTATTGCCTGGATACCCATTATGATTATGTGGTTCGGAATAGGAGAACTGCCCAAAATACTGCTGATTGTACTGGGTTCCTTTTTCCCGGTTATGCTGAACACAGCCTCCGGTATTTCCCTTGTCAATAAAATTAATTTGGACGTAGGACAGATCTTTGGAGGAAGTAAGATCAGTATTTTAAAAGAAATTGTACTGCCGACGGCTCTGCCCTCCATTTTCTCCGGCATCCGCACCTCTGTCAGCTGCGGATGGACAGTAGTTCTCGCTGCAGAAATGATGGGAGCCCAGCAAGGGCTTGGACTTCTTGTCATGAAAGGCTGGGGAATCAATGATATGGCGTTAGTACTCGGAGCCGTTATCATTATTGCTTTTATTGGTGCAATGTTTTCGTATCTTCTCAAAAGAGCAGAAAGGTTGTTGATGCCATGGAACAGATAAAAACAAAAAAAGTCGAAGTTCGAAATTTATCCAAAATCTTCTTTCAGAAAAACTCCTCTTTTGAAGTTGTAAAAGATGTCAGTTTTGATGTATATGACGGGGAATTTCTCGTGCTTTTAGGTCCCGGCCGCTGCGGAAAAACAGTTCTGTTAAATATGCTGATCGGGACGGAGACCAGGACGAGCGGTGAAATCCATATCAACGGCGCGGAAAGCGGAAAGCCCTCTCCTGCTATGTCCATGGTCTTCCAAAAAAAAGCTCTGCTTCCTTTTAAAACGGTTATGGAAAATGTGGAGCTTGGCCTGAAATTCCAAAAAATAGAAAAAGAACAGCGCAGAAAAATTTGCCAAAAGTATATTGACCTCGTCGGCCTACATGGCTTTGAAAACTCATATCCCCATGAATTGTCCGGCGGTATGCAGCAACGCGCAGGGATCGCAAGGGCTTATGCCGTAAGTCCCGATATTCTTATTATGGACGAACCCTTCGGCGCTTTGGACGCACAGACAAGATACCAAATGGAAGAAGAACTGCTTCAAATATGGGAAAAAGAAAGAAAAACCATTATTTTTGTTACAAATAATATAGAAGAAGCGGTTTATCTGGCAGACCGGATCATTTTGCTAAGCAGCTGTCCGGCCCACGTAAAAGCAGTTTTTCCCATTGAATTGCCGAAACCAAGAGATCTTTTCGATCCTGAATTCTTAAGAATCAGAGAGCAGATCGAAACACAGACTGACTTATCATTATAACCGGGAGGTTCCTTATGGATGAAAAAGTAAAAGTAGAACATCTGACAAAAAAATACGGAGACTTACTGGTTTTGGACGATATTTCCTTCTCCATAAAAAAAGGAGAATTTCTTTGCATCGTGGGGCCAACCGGATGCGGAAAAACAACCTTCCTGAATCTGCTGACCAAAATCATAGAACCAACATCCGGCAATATTTACATTGACGGCATTCCTGCGGATCCAAAAGTTCATAACATATCCTCCGTATTCCAAGAGCCTTCCGCCTTCCCCTGGCTTACCGCGGAAGAAAATATAGAATATGGACTAAGGATTAAAAAATATGACAACAAATATATAAAAGAACAAAGTTCTAAAATCCTTGCTCTGCTGGGACTGGAAGATTATAAAAATGTTTATCCGAGAGATATGTCCGTCAGCATGGAACAGCGTGTTGTAATAGGAAGGGCATTCGCGATGAATCCCGACCTGCTTCTGATGGACGAACCTTACGGGCAAATGGATATTAAAATGCGCTACTATCTGGAAGACGAAGTGATACGGTTGTGGAAAGTTACCGGAAGTACTGTCCTGTTTGTCACCCACAATCTGGAAGAAGCGGTTTATCTGGCAGAGCGCGTACTCGTTCTTACAAATAAGCCGGCAACTATTAAAACTGAGATCGATGTGGGCCTGGAACGCCCGCGCAAAGTTTCATCACCTGATTTTGTGGAAATACGAAAGCAGCTGACGGATATGATCAAATGGTGGTAACGGAAAAAAAGAATCGGACATGAGGTTACGTATGGAAAAAAAACTGGCTGGCATCGATATTGGCACTACAAATACAAAAATGACCGTATATAATGAAATCGGAGCGGAGCTCGCCCATGCTTCTTACAGTTACCCGAATCGATCCGTTCATTCCATTCCGGCAGATTCCATCTGGGATGCCGTTTTAAATTGTATATCCGCCATCACCAAACAATTATCTCCCGGCGACCGGATCGATGCGCTGGCGGTTTCCTCTTTCGGGGAAAGCCTTGTTGCCATTGATCCAAAGAGCCGGCCTCTTTCCGATATTATTTTGCGGACTGCGGAAAACGGCGAAGAAGAATTATCCTCCATTTTAAATGACATACCGGAAAAAGAGATTACCGGTATCACCGGATTGTTTCCTCATAAACGATTTTCACTTGTCAAAATGAAATGGTATAAGGATCATACCGACATCTATGAAAAAGCATATAAATTCCTCACCATAGATTCTTATATTATTTTTATGCTGACCAAAACCTTCTTCGCCAGCGAATCGACCGCCTGGAGAACTATGGCTTATGATCTGAGTTCCTCCTCATGGAGCAAAAAGTTGCTCGACGCCGCACAAATTGATTCCGCTAAACTCCCGGAAGTTCTTCCTGCCGGTAGTTTTTGCGGCGTATGCCAAAATTCCCTGTCCGCAAATTACCGTCTGCTGGCAGGCACAAAGGTCTATACAGGAGGGCATGACCAGCTTTGCAACGCAATCGGTTCAGGCCTTACGGAAAGCCATCTTTTAAATTGCTCCGGCACAGTGGAGTGCGTGTCCTCCGTAATCAATTTCATTGGCGAAGAGGAAAAAAACAGATTAAAATTGCAGCAGGTCAGATACCCTGCCGATGAAGGAAAATATTTCTCCTTTTGGGCACCCGTTGCCGGATGCAGTTCCCTTGACTGGTGCCTCCGCTTTCTTATGTCCGATAAATTTTCGAAAACCCCCAAAGCTACTCTGCACAAAGAAATACAATCCCTCTGCCGCACAGAACCCACCCAGCTTATGGCAGCGCCTTATTTTAACGGACGTGGCTTTCCCGATATCCTCAGTTCTGCCCGGGGCATCATAAAAGGCTTCACTTTCCATACATCCCCCATCGACTTTTATCAGGGAATCATGGAAGGCATTACTTTTGAAGACAAGATTTGCATAGAGAAATTTCTTCCATATAAAAACAATCAACAGGAAATAAACATCCTGGCATCCGGCGGCGGCTCGAATTCCGAATACTGGATGCAGATGAAAGCTAATATTTTTGGAAAAAACGTAGTTAAACTGTGCCATAATGAATCAGGCACGATGGGCGCTATGATCTTTGCCGCCATCGGCGAAGGATACTATCGCAGCTTTCGCCACGCATTTCAGCAATGTATCAAAATCAAAGAAATCTACCGCCCTGACAGCGCAATTTCTGAAATGTATGATGAAAAATATAATAGTTATTTGGTTTTTAGGGAACATTGCGCCTTGATGTAGAATATATGGCGCTTAGCTTCCAACACTTTAGAAAGAATGGCCTGAAACCAAAAAAATTTATAGCATTCACTTGTATTATCAAATATCCTGCTTAAATATTGAATTTCTATATTTTCTGAATATGGCAGCTGCATAAAAATTACCTTCTAATTTTTTAACAATTTGAATTTTTTAATTTTTTTGGAAAACTGTTGTTGTTTATCATGTAAAAAGCAAGATATGTCTCATAAAGGCTTCCTGCTTTTTACAACTACTGTATTTAAAATATCAGATTGAAAAATTTCTCACTTCTTCCTGCGTAAGCTCAACCAGTTTTTTTCCACATTGCTTTGCATATCTTGAAAGTTCCAGTAAATTTACATGACAAGACGGTGCATTAACATATGGATCAGGCTGCTCATAATAGCTTGGGGCAATGAGCAAATTTTCCATAAATTTAGGTTTCGTTCCATTCATAATAATACACCCCCAATAACTTTTTTGCCTGTTCTTCATCAATAAAATTTTCTATCACAATTTTATATAATCCAAAAATATAATAGCTTCAACGGCAGGAGTATCGGATGTAAATACTGCTCTCTCTACCCCATTTGCCAACCCCTCCTCTACAACTTGCCTTTCCTCCTGCCCGCGGCTCCCAGACCGTCCGCCACACTTCCTCTATCAGGGCCGCTGACCGCCTCCGACTTCGCCATGGCCCTAAGCTCCCTTGTGTCAAGTCAATGACGCGAAATTTTTTTGATACCAAAAATTACCATTTTACTTTTTCTATCCTACATTGATGTTTCCTGCTTTTCTTCTCATAATTAATTCCAACAAGCAGAATATTTCCTTTATACTCTTTGAGGGCTGACACATATCCTTTATTTTTAATCTGGCTTATCGCTCCCTCAGCAGTCTTATCCCATTTTAATTCAAGAACCAATGCCGGATTTGAGGATGTGCGTTTAGGAAGAAAAACCATATCGGCAAACCCATTTCCTGCCGGCAATTCTCTTACAAGAGTATAATCTCTGCATGCGCTATAATATGCCAGTGCAATCACACTGCTCAAAGAAATCTCATTGTTATATATCAGACTGGAAGAACTTTGCATATGGACTTCTTGTATCATCTGTGCCACAGCTTTTTCGTTCATCTCCAAAGTTGCCTTAAGTAAAGCTTCCGATGCACCAACCGCCTTTATTACTTCTTCCCACCCATCATTTCTAATCGCTCGTAAAAAAACACTCCTCACCTCATCATTTGGAATAAAAACTTTTTTTGTCTTACTATCATAAGCCAGATATCCCATATGAATTAGCAGGGTAATAACATCATCTGCAGACTTAAATGAAGTAATATCGTTTTGAAATGATTCCACGTCAATACTACATCTCTGATTTCCCAGCATGTCTACAATCAATTGTCTTAACCCATCAAAATCCATTGCAATATACGTCATCAAAGACTCATACGTCTCTGTTCCAGACCAATAATTCCCAAATTCTCTGCTATCTACAGCTTCAATTACAGAATTAGGGCTATAAATATGTCCTATCTTTTCAAAATAATATCCGTCATACCATCTTTGCATCTCTTTAAATGGCATATCATGTCCTTCGCAAATAGTCCTTACCTCTGTCTCCGTAAATCCGACATACTCCGCCATCTGTCTTGGACTGACCATTGTATGCTCCCGAAAATTATTTAAAGCTGACTGTGTGCCGTATTTCTTAATTGGTAAAATTCCCGTAATATAAGCAAGCTTTAAAAATGCCCCTGTTCCAAAGGTTTTGTACACGACAAACCATTGTAAAGAGACTTGGGTATACAAAATGGATGAAAAACGGAGAGATTTATCCACTCCGTTTCCCATCCATCATCTTACAATATATCACTGCCACCAGCGTGCTTACCGCCGTCGCGGCAATTCCCGGCCCCACGATTGCCGCAGGGTTCACGCTCCCGTACTGGCTCTGGTACGCGATTACATTTACCGGAATCAACTGTAAGGAGGAAATATTGATAATCAGAAACGTACACATCTCATTACTGGCAATTCCCTTCTTTCTTGCCGGTCCTGGAAGTCTCCCCTGTCTCCTGTCATCCGCCAGCTTTGAAAGCTCATCCATCGCCTTTAGCCCCCTTGTGTGAAGTTAATGA
>OFGM01000739.1_pt1 | contig 26394 bp, 25 predicted proteins | sample 1521741 | NCBI WGS metagenome assembly OFGM01 (sample SAMEA3504079, study PRJEB24116) | mouse gut metagenome | biome: mouse gut; feature: mouse-associated habitat; material: faeces | place: Denmark | collected 2011
TAATTGATTGTGCAGTGTCTACTCTTTTCAAGTAGAAACGTCTCGCACCGTTCTTAGGGTCTAACACATACATGACCGCATTGCAGCGGAGCAGAGCTTCAATGATAGTGAGGATAAAGTAAGTTTTCCCGCCACCAGTACCGCCAGCAATCAACATATGTGGGAGCTTGTCATACTCCCACCAGATATTTTTCATCAGACGCAGGCTGCCATGTTCAGCCTGTACCTCGTCAATAGTGATACGGTTTGCAATCGTATCATAGAGTAGCACATATTCAATATAGCTGTCCTTTAGCTCTTTTGATACCAGCTCACAGTACAAGCCTGTTTCCAGCTTCTTTTCCAAGTGCAGGAGCTGGTCTTGATATTTCCCTAATGTGATTTCTGTACGGATATACAACAGTCCGTTATCCATACGGTAATACAGTTTAGGGAAATAGGTGATTTTCTCTTTTTTGCTGGTTGCTGGTAAATCCTTGAAGAATCTGCTGTCCTGTGTCGGTTCCGATTCATACCAGCCATTCTCAAGTATCATGCGAGCCAGCTTTTGACGATGAAAGAGCTGCTTCACCCTGTCATACTGGAATCTGCGGTACAGCATAGCAGTAACAGCATACACCAGAGCTGCAATAATAACTGTGAAAATCCTATATGGTGTGACCGAAAAATGGACGCTGCCATCTTGAAAAAGTGTGATTGCTTTCCAATCAGTAGTGATGATTGTTTTTAGGTTCAGCAGCATAAACACAATAAGGAACAGCAAAAGCAGTGAACCAGCAGAGAAGCGAAAAACCAGCGATTTGTCGCTGGCTCGAATACGATTCCCATGTTTATTGAATTGTGGCATATAAAATCCTCCTTTCCATGAAAAAAGCAGCAAATCATATAGATTTACTGCTCATAAAATGCTATTTACTTTGTAATTGCTTAATAATCTTTAAATCCAGAAATTCTTTTTTTGCTTTTTCCATCGATTCAAATTTATTATTCCATTTTTGCGTGATTTTGGACTTGTCTAATACTGTTTCCAAATCATAATCCTCAAAATATGGTAATTTCTCACTTGTGTAATACTCTTTACAATAATGAGATAAAATAGATATTATTGCTTCTGTACATTCTGTTGCTTGAATTTCTGGCTCGTATTGCTTAAAGACATTTTCCAGATTACTATTTAAGAGATACCAGTCTGGTGGATAATCATAGCTTACAGTTTCGCCATCAACTACCCAAGGAACAGGTTTAGGGTCAATTTTATTTGCTTTTAGGAGATATTCAAAATATGACATGATAATATCAGCATTTACACTAACTGTATTATAGGTACTGACTTCCTCATATGCAGATACTAAATTTGTCAAAACTCTTCTCTCTGATTTGGACAAATATCTATTGCAATAATTCTGCGATAATTCATTTAATAAACAATAATTTTTCCTAGTATATTGTTCGTTTAAGAAACGTACGATTGGAAAAAGCATTGTCATTTGAAGATTATTTCTATTCCCCTTATGATAGTATACAGCAGAAATAATCAGTGAAATTATTCCCGAAAAAATGATTGACACTACATTAAAACCATTAACACTCCACCATTGAACAAATTCCTCCATAAGAACACCTCTTTTGAATAAGTAATATGGATAATTATACATTTTTCATTTACTATAATCAATCGAAATATTATTTCTTTCCTTGCTGCTGCGAATTGTTTGGAGCATGGTTATTTCCAGCCTGTTTGTTCTTCAAGACAATATCATCTGCCTTGATGTACCAGTCAACGTCTGCTCCTTGAAACGTAGCAGTTGCCACCGTATCAGCCACAGGATTGATGATTTCCACTTCTGCGTTATAATCATATTCTTTTAAAGGAACAGTGGCAGGAATACTTACCTGTATCATGCGACCCTGTTCTTTGCATTTCAAATCGTAGGTACGTTCCTTGATTTCTTCAGAAACCGTACCGTCCTCATTCTGGATATGTACCTCACGACGCAATGCCGAGAACTTCAACACTCCGAAAGTCTTTTCCTTGTCAATAATGATTCCATTTGCTAATCTCATAATCTTTTTACCTCCTTATGCTTTCACCATATCGTCTGCTGACAGGATATAGTTTGTGAATCCTCTTGTACCGATTTTGTAACCCTCTGCGGTGATTTTTGGATTGATAAGTTTTACTTTTTCCTCTGATTCAAAGTTCTTCTCACCAGCAGAAGCAGGCAGCACCACGATAATATCATCTGCTCTCTGCACGTCCGAATAAAGGTTGAAGCTACGGGAAACGACCGTCATACGTCCGTTGATCCTACGCTGTTCCACCTTATTCTCACCTGCAAATTCCAAATTCCCGAATGTTCTTTCCATGTTAGGGATAACGTGTTTTAATTCCATAAATGTATTTACCTCTTTTCTTTCTATATTTTTAATGATTGATAGTGTCATTCTGCTGTCTGGATAGTATCTGTCTGCCTGTGAATCATCAAGGGCAAGCGTTGTGCTTGAAGCACCCTTGACAATCCCCATTCAGAAAGATAAATGATAATCAAGCAGAATTTGGTTAAGCTGTCAGTTACAGACTGACTTCTTTATGGTGGGCGGTGAACGGGAAGTTTTCATATACTGTGACCTCCCGTATTATTTAACTTTCTTTACTTTGCGAAATCTCTTATATCCTGCAAAAATAAGACCAGCAGCGGAAATCCCCATCATAGCGAACAATGCGGCAAATGGTGTATTGTCACCTGTCTTTGGTGAATTGCCTGTTCTTGTTGGTGTGCTGGGTTCTTCTGATGTGGCAGGGGATTCTGGTTTTTCTTTGACTGTCACCGTCTGCCCCTTATCCTTGATGTCCTTATGTTCAGCTACTTTGATAGGCTCGTCTGGATTTGTCACGTCATATAATTCCTCAAATGTGACAAGCTCTTTTCCTGCAAGCTCGCTGGCATTGAATGTAAATGCAATCTGAACTTCCATCTTCGTATCGGTAGCGGTGAAAGTAAGGTCATTTTCTACACGTTTACCATTTATGATAAGCTCTGCATTTTCAGACTTCACCATTTCCCAGCCTTTGAGCTGATATTTCACACCTTTTTCAAGTCCGTCTAAAGTGACGGTATCAACGATAGTCACATCTTTACTAGCTTCGATTGTCTTTTTCCCTGTTGCCTTGTCGGTAGCGGTTGTGTGCATGGTAATGATACGCTCTGTGATTGTCACAGTCTGTCCGTCGTCCTCAATGTCCTTATGTTCTGCTACCTTTGTAGGCTCGTCTGGATTGGATAAATCGTACAATTCCTCAAATGTCACAAGCTCCTTGCCTGCAAGCTCGCTGGCATTGAATGTAAATGTAATCTGAACTTCCATCTTCGTGTCCGTAGCGGTGAAAGCAAGGTCATTTTCCACACGCTCACCACCCACAAGAAGCTCTGCATTTTCAGATTTCACCATTTCCCAACCTTTAAGCTGATATTTTGTTCCTTTTTCCAAGCCATCTAAAGTGACCGTATCAATGACAGTCACCTCTTTACCAGCAACAATCATCTTTTCACCTGTTGCCTTGTCGGTAGCTGTGGTATGAATGGTGATGATTCTTTCCTCGATTCTCACAGTCTGCCCGTCGTCCTCAATGTCCTTATGTTCTGCCACCTTGATAGGCTCGTCTGGATTGGATAAATCGTACAATTCCTCAAAAGTTACAAGATCTTTACCACCAAGAGCAGAAGCATTGAATGTATAAGAAACCTCAACTTCCATCTCTGATTTTTTTGCAGTGAAAGTGTAATCACTTTCCACAGGCTCACCATCAATAAGAAGCTGTGCGTTTTCAGACTTCACCATCTGCCAGCCTTTTAGTTGATACTTCGTACCTTTTGTAAGTCCGTCTAAAGTGACGGTATCAACGATAGTCACGCTTTTACCAGCGACAATTGATTTTTCGCCTGTTGCCTTATCAGCAGCGGTAGTATGGATAGAGATTTCTGGTTCATAATCATCTGTCAATGTACCCAAATGAATGACAGTCTTATTTCTTGAAACTATCACATCAAAAGCAGGAATCAGTGTCATTCCTTTGTTGGAATCACAGCGTAATTCCTCGATTGTATAGGTATCGTAGAGCAACGCACCTTTGCTGTCGTCTGGTGTGGAAGTACCGAACCAGATACCGTCCTCACTGTTTTCGCCAGCGTTGGTGTTCTGTGTATGAGATACCCAGTCAGCAGCGGTAGAGAACTGACCGTTTGCGTCCGTCACAATGATGTGGCTTTCGCCTGTGGTCTTGCTTGTGATCCTGAACGGAACATTCGCAAGTCGCTTATGAGTACCGTCACCGATTTTCACCCCCTCCAAGTCACCACGTTTAATCTGATTGTAGATGGAATGTGCTTCGTCAGTTAAGTCAACGATTTTTCCATTCTCTGTGATTTCAAACTCAATCGGTTTTGCACCGTCCGTCAAATATCCCTCTGGGGCGTTGCTTTCTTCTAAGCGGTATTTTCCATAAGGTAAAGTATCTGCGGCAGTCGTAGCGATACCGTCAACGCCTGTATGGATTGTCTTGACTGTTTCATTTTTGTTGTATAATTTGCCATCTACCAATACCGCATTATCATTTAAGGAAATGATTTCAAAGGCAGTATCTTTCAATGTTGCACCGCCTTGTGGTTTTGTGTCTTTTGTTTCAAGGTCACGCTTTTGGATTCTCACACCTCCACGGATAATCTTGTCCGATACGGAATACTGGTTGCTGCCGCTTAATGCTGCAAGTTCGCCATCTTCTGTAATCTGTGCCACATACACGCCTTTTATCTGTTCAGAACTTCCAGCGGCTTGCATATAAGCACCATCTAACAAGTAACCGTTTGGAGCAGCTTTTTCTTCTACAGTGATAGTACCAAGCGGTAAACAGATAGTACCGTTTTGTGTATAGAAGCTGTCACCAGATACCTTATAGGAATCTGCCAATCTTGTGATATAGTGGATAGTGTTATCGCTGCCTTTTTCCGCTTTTGTCTTTGTCGTCCATGTGCGTGTTGGTTCTGATGGAAGATTATCTTTTGTGTAATAACCGTCATAATACTTCCAGACGAACTCCGCACCCTCTAAAGAAGCGTTACCCTGTGCGGTTGCTTTTCCTGTTTCCATATCAATCTTGAAAAGCTCAACCAAAGTGTCTGTGACTTTTGGTGTATCGCTGACTTTCAATGTGGAAGTTTCACCAGCCTTTACCGTAAGGGTATAGACGTTGTTATCTAACTGGAATCCTTTTGGAGCTTCGATTTCTTTTACATAGTATGTAGAAGCTCTCAACTCCACCGTATCCGTATTCCCGTTGCCATCTGTCATAAGTGTGGCAACTGATTTCGTGCAGCCTTTATCAGAATAGACACCATAAGTCGCACCAGATAAAGAATAGCAGTCATTAGATTTTGTAATCGCTGTATTACTGGACGATTTCTGAATCTTGCCATCACCGACAGCTAACTTCGCCCAGAACTGTCCTAAGTCCTGTCCTTCACCAACATAGATGTAACCACCGCAATCGTAACGGTCTTTATTTTCTTTAGCGAAAGCCTTTGCGTTCTCATAGACTTCTGACTGGATTTTCTCTGACACTTCATCATAGGCAGCTCGTACATTGTTGTACCCCCAGCCTAAGTGAACGCTCAATCTTCGCCAGACAATACATTGTTCCAACAGATAGACTTGTTTGCTGGAAAGACTGTGCTTTTCTGCATACTGTTTGACGTATTCCAGATTCAACGCCACATCAGATATTTGGTCGTCGCTCATTCGCTCCGTTGCATTGATACGATTCTTATATCCCGATTGGAAATTTGTGTTTATATCAATACAGTAGGCAATCTGCCCGTCAGCGTTCATTATGCTTTCTTCAAAGCTGGAAACCTCTGAACCGCCATTGTCAATCTTGACGATTGTTCCTGCTTTACCGTCCGTAGTAGTATAGACGGAATCCGCAGCATGAACCTGTGTGACAGGTAATGCAGTAAATACGGTTGCAAGGGTAAGTACACCTGTAAGCAATCGCTTCATAATCTTTTTCATAATGTTTGATTCTCCTTTCATTTTGGGTAAAAAAATAGACGCTCATTGTTGAACGTCTTAGTTGCTGAAACCATTGGAACTATGTAGGATAGCTTGTTTCATCTTCATTTTTCTATGTTTTTGTTCTTATGCAATCGTAGCAGGAAAAGGCTTGTCCTACGCAAAATGGCGTATTTTCAAGGGTTTCCAGTTATGTTGTTCTTACGAGGTCGCACCAGAACAAAAAGCAAGAACGACTTATGATAATATTCTGCGTCTTATTAAAGATCCGGAAATTGCAGATCCAATTCGTTTCTTGCGGGCAAGAGAAATCGTACATTACCAAAGATTCGGCGAAGCAAAGAGTACTTATACAAGTAAAAAATGAAAGATTTCTTTAGATGTTCCATGTAATTTCAATGACATCTTCGTCAATATCAATCCGGTCAATCAAAATATCAGCCACACGCTGCAGGTCATCGTTGTCCAGATTTCCCCATTTATCAATGAAATCGGTAATCTTATGCAGATTCTCAGTCTTCTGATTTGTATTTTGTTCAACTAGTTTTTTCTGCAAAGAATGCTTTTCCTTATCCAACTCCTCAATCCGACGATTGATATACTCCATTACAGTCTTATTCGCATCAGGAACTTTTGCAAGTAAGTTCCCTATTTCCTGTTCGATTTCTGCAATCCTCACTTTTTCGGTTTGACTGGTAGGATGCGTTACCGCTTCTAGTTCATCCGACAGATATTTGAATTTTGCAAGCTGCTTTTTCATTTCCTGAAAAACATAGTCTTCAAATACATCTGTATAGATGGTATGTCCGGCACCTTTGCACTTAATAGAATACCGAGAACCTGAACATTGAAAATACCTGCCTGCTTTTGTATTGGATATTGTAACTGTATAGGCATAACCACATTTCTTGCACTTTACTTTTCCTGCAAGCCATGTTCGCTTTCCTTTATTCGTTCTTGCTGACTGGCGATTTTTCATGATTTTTAACCGACATTTCAGCCAGATATCAGACTCGATCATTCCTAAATGAGGAGCGATAACCACATCCCGATCCACCAGATCATACTGTTTCTTCTTTATCTTATCTCCGTTCAGTCCTCTATATAGGAAGATACCGTTGGTTCCTACATAATCGGAAGCGGGGTTAATCATATTTGCTCCCTGACTTTCAAAGAAATTGTAAATGTCAATATCTGCCTTTGCATATACCGGATTTCGAAGAATCTCACTGATTCTTGCAGTAGACCATGGCGCACCTCGTTTTTCTGTAAAACCTTGACGAAGCAATTCTCTCATAACTGCTCCCAAGGTCATGTCCGGATCCGAATAAAGCTGATAAATCAATCGAATCTGTTTCATTTCATTCGGCTCCGGCACAAAGACAGATGTATGAATTCCATTGCTGATGGTCTTTTCCAACTGAAATCCATACGGTACACAACCGCCCATGTAATAGCCTTTCTGACTTTTCGCAGCATAAGCATCTGCAATACGTTTCTGGATTGTCTCACGTTCCAATTGGGCAAATACGATTGAAATATTTAGCATGGCATTACCGATTGGCGTAGAAGTATCAAACTTCTCTGTTGAAGAAACAAATTCCACATGATACTGTTGAAAAATTTCCATCATATTTGCAAAGTCCAAAATAGAACGACTGATACGGTCGAGTTTATAGACGATTACCCGTTTAATCTTTCCTGTCTGGATGTCTTCCATCATTTTTGCAAATGCTGGTCGGTTGGTATTTTTTCCGCTAAATCCTTTGTCAATGTATGTTTTATACTCAGTTCCGCGAGTTTCATATTTACAAAACTCAAGTTGATTTTCGATGGAGATGCTGTCTTTTTTATCCAGTGACTGTCTTGCGTATAAAGCATCGATTGGACACATAGCACATACCTCCCTATTATGTGTAAACAGTTACTCTCCATTACATTGATAATGCCATGAATACCGCATTCCAGATTAGAAATCATGCATACTTTTTAAATATGTTATAAAGATTTTTTCTCTGATCTTCAATGATACGATTAGCGGTGTCTATGGAATACTGAGGATGTCTACTGATTACACGAAAATGCATTTTTTCAACATGAATTTCTTTTAATTCTTCTATTTTTTCTGTTATCTGGTTCATAATCATCACCCATATATCTTATTTTTGTTATAATTTGTCCTATTCCAAAACAGTCTGAATTCCAAACGAGATTCCGGTTTCTCTGAATTTCCGGAAAATTGAGACTATGGAAATTGCAGATTTGTAATAGTATAGATTGACCTCTTCCAGGGAAACGATTAAAATAAAGCTAAGGGAGTTGATAGAGATGGCCGAATTGCCTGGAAATATCCATGAGAAAATCGGAGACTTACGCATCGAACGAGGCTTTACGAAAAGGCAGGCGAGTGAGGATTTAGGAATCCCTTCTTCCCAACTTACTATGTATGCCAATAATAAGGGGTGAGAGAAAATGAATTTGACAACATACCAAACCTTATGTGCAGATTCCAAAATAATCTGGACAAAGCATTGTTTAGAACGTATGCAAGAACGCGATATCAGCCGCGCCGATGTTAAAAATGGAATTGCAACTGGAGAAATCATCGAAGACTATTCTGATGATTATCCGAATCCTAGCTGCCTGATTTTTGGGTATACTGTTAACAATCGAATTTTGCATATCGTTGCCGGGTGTGATAGTATAAATATATATATCATAACTGCGTATTATCCGGACACAATAAAATTTGAAAATGATTTAAAAACAAGAAGAAAGGGGAAATAAATATGTGTATGTTCTGTAAAAATACCACTACTGTAGAAAGCACTACCACCCATGTGGTCAATTATAAAAATTGCGTTATCGTAATTAAAAACGTACCTTGCCTGGAATGTGATCAATGTGGAGAAAAATACTACACTGATGAAGTTGCTGAAAAGTTAGAAATTATTGTAAATTTAGCAAAGAACTTGATGCAGGAGATTGCTGTGATTGATTATCAACATGCAGCATAAAAAACACAGGAATTATCTGTCAACAGGAAATCCTGGTGGAACTTTGTAACAATGAACATTAAAGCTGACTCCTTTCCCAATTACTCTCCGGATCATCAGCGCCCTTACCTGGCGCTGATGATCCGGAGAGTTGCTGTTTACCTGTTTGTTTTGTCGTTAGTTTCGTATGCTTACATAACTACTTTTCGGCGAAGCTTTAAGAATCGTACAGGATAATCTTGACAGCAGAAACTTTTATGCATTCAATCCGGAGTTTGATGCAAAGCCAGCACATTTATGTAAAGATGAATGTACACGTAGATAATGATAGAGAACGTGTTAAAAGTGTCGTGTATGAATGCGGCACTTTTCCACGTTAAAAGATTAAATATATCCATTTACGAATGGCGGGAGAAATGTTATTATATTAAATAGCATCAAGAAATGGGAAGAGAAAGGATGAATATCAATGGAACATTATTATCAACCGGAGATTGAATGTGCCTCAAGAGAGCAGATTAAAGCATGGCAGGATGAAAGACTTGTAAAACAGGTAAAGCATGTGTATGATAACGTACCATATTATAGAAAGAAGATGGATGAGAAAGGAATTACTCCGTCAGATATCCGATCTACAGAAGACTTACATAAACTTCCATTTATTACGAAAGAAGATTTAAGAGAAGCATATCCGTATGGCTTGGTAGCAGTACCGCTTGGTGATTGTGTGAGAATCCAGTCCACAAGTGGTACGACAGGAAGAAGAGTGGTTGCGTTTTACACACAACATGATCTTGATTTGTGGGAAGACTGCTGTGCGAGAGCTATCATGGCAGCAGGAGGAACGAAGGAGGACGTAGTACATGTGAGCTATGGATACGGGCTGTTTACAGGAGGACCAGGACTTAATGGAGGTTCTCATAAAGTGGGAAGCTTAACACTTCCGATGTCATCTGGGAATACAGACCGTCAGATTCAGTTTATGACAGATCTAGGTTCTACGATTCTTTGCTGTACTCCTTCTTATGCGGCATATTTGGCAGAATGCATTCATGAGAAAGGTATGCAGGATGAGATCAAATTAAAAGCAGGTATTTTCGGCGCAGAGGCGTGGACAGAAGAGATGCGTCAGGATATCCAGAAATCACTTGGAATTAAAGCGTACGATATTTATGGCTTGACAGAGATTTCCGGGCCAGGTGTTTCTTTTGAATGCAGTTCACAAAGCGGTATGCATATCAATGAAGATCATTTCATTGCAGAAATTATTAACCCGGTCACAGGTGAAGTGCTTCCGGAGGGAGAAAAGGGAGAACTTGTATTTACGAGCATTACGAAAGAAGCATTTCCGCTTCTGCGTTATAGAACGCGTGATATTTGCGTATTAAGCAGAGAAAAATGTTCATGTGGAAGGACGCATGTAAAGATGACAAAACCGATGGGAAGAAGTGATGACATGCTTATAGTTAAAGGAGTCAATGTATTCCCGTCACAGATTGAGACAGTCCTTTTGAATAAGGGTTATGCCGCCAATTATCAGATTGTGGTTGACAGGGTTAATAACAGTGATACCATCGAAGTTCAGGTTGAGATGACACCGGAGATGTTCTCTGATTCTTTAAGTCAGATGGCAGAGAGAGAAAAAGAACTGATAGGAGCTTTAAAAGCAATGCTTGGTATTTATGCAAAAGTAAAACTTGTTGCGCCGAAAACAATCGCACGAAGTGAGGGCAAGGCGAAACGTGTGATTGACAAGCGTAATTTATATTAAAAGGAGGTCAGGGGCATGACAGTAAGACAGATTTCTGTATTTGTAGAAAATACACCGGGAAAAATCGCAGAATTTACAAAAGTATTATATGATAATGATATTAATATGCGGGCATTATCCGTGGCAGACACCAGAGATTTCGGGATTTTGCGTGTGATCGCGGATGATTCTTACAAGACAGCATGTGTGTTAAAAGACGCAGGGTATGTATGCTCTATCACAAAAGTACTTGCAGTGGCAATTCCGGATGAACCGGGCGCATTGTATAAAGTATTGGAAGTGTTGGGAGAAAATGATGTCAACCTTGAATATATGTATGCATTCAATACAAGAAGTGTTGGAAGCGCATACATGATTATCCGTGTTGCTGATAATGATAAGGCAGTTTCCGTATTATCAAAGGCAGGAATTAAGGTGATTTGCCAGGAACAGTTACACAAATTATAAAAGAAGTTGTGTTCATAAAAGAATGCGGGTATAATATAGGATGACCATAGATGGTCATCCTATTTTAGTTAATTAAGGGAGAATAATAAATGTGTGGATTTACAGGATTCGTAGGTATATTGGAAGATAAAGAGCGCGTGCTTGAGAATATGATGAATACGATTGTTCACAGAGGACCTGACAGCGCGGGAATGTTTACAGATGAAGATGCGGCGCTTGGTTTTCGTCGTCTTAGTATTATTGATATCGGTGAGACAGGAAATCAGCCGTTATATAATGAGGATGGTTCGAAAGTACTGACATTTAATGGAGAAATTTACAATTATCAGGAATTGCGGGACGAGCTTATCCAAGCCGGACACGTATTTGTGACGAATACCGATTCGGAAACGTTGCTGCATGGGTATGAGCAGTGGGGAGAAAAGCTGGTCGAGCGTCTAAGAGGAATGTATGCTTTTGTAATCTGGGACCGCAGTGAAAAAAAATTATTTGGCGCCAGAGATATGTTTGGGATCAAGCCATTTTATTATGCGAAAATGAATGGCACCTTTTTGTTTGGATCTGAGATTAAAAGTTTTCTGGAGCATCCGCATTTTGAGAAGGTATTTAATGAAAAAGCGCTTGGCAATTATCTTTCTTTTCAGTTTGTTCCAACGAATGAGACTTTTTTCAAAGGAGTATACTGTCTGCAGCCAGGGTATTATTTTGTGTACCAGGATGGGAAGATGAAGGCCGTACGTTATTTTGAGCCAAATTTCACAGGAGATACTGATAAATCTTTTGAAGAAGTTGTCAATGAAGTGGAAGAGACGATGAAAGAGTCTGTGAAGATGCATAAAATCAGTGACGTAGAAGTAGCGTCCTATCTTTCAAGCGGGGTGGATTCCAGTTACTTGACCTATCTTTCACAAGTTGACCATACATTCACGGTAGGATTTGATGATCAAAAATACAGCGAGATTCAGGATGCCAAAGAATTTGCCGACAGTATCGGCATGAAAAACGACAGTAAAGTCATAACGCCGCAGGAATACTGGGATGTGCTTTCGGACTTTACTTATTATATGGACGAACCAGTAGCAGACCCGGCAGCAGTCGCGCTCTATTTTTTGAGCAAAGAAGCCGCAAAAAAGGTGAAAGTGGTGCTTTCAGGAGAAGGGTCGGATGAATTGTTCGGTGGTTATAATATTTATTGCGAGCCATTGGAATATAATGGATTTGACCGGATACCGATGTGGATGCGCCGTTTTTTGGGGAGATTTGCCGAAAGGTGTATGCCAAGGGAAATGAAAGGACGCGGATTTTTGATGCGCCATGGAAAGACATTAGAAGAGCGTTATTTTGCGAATGCAACGACGATTTTTACAGAAAGAGAAGCGGATAAGCTTCTCAAAAAAGGATGCGTTCCGGGAATCCAAAGAGTAACAGCGCCACTCTATAAAAGGGTACAAGGAAAGGATCCGGTAACGAAAATGCAGTATGTGGACATGCATTTATGGCTTGTTCATGATATCCTCATGAAAGGGGATAAGATGGGGATGGCAAACTCACTCGAGGTACGCGTTCCATTTCTCGACAAAGAAGTGATGAAGCTGGCGCAAAGGCTGCCGCTTGATTATAAAGTGAGAGCTCCGAAGACGAAGGTAGCTCTTCGCGCTGCGGCGGATAAAGTGATCCGTAAAAAAACAGCAGAGAAGAAGAAACTTGGATTTCCGATTCCGATTCGCGTATGGCTCCGGGAAGAAAGGTATTATACACAGGTAAGACGAATGTTTGAAAGCGAAGCGTCAAAACGATTCTTCCATACCGCTTATTTAATCCGGCTTTTGGAGGAACATAAAAAGGGGAAACATGATAATAGTCGGAAAATATGGACGGTATATATCTTTTTGGTATGGTATGAGCGTTATTTTATGCATGAAAAACCGGTGCATCCGGCAATGAATTAATAGACCAGGAGAATATATCCTGGTCTAAGGAACAGGAGTATAGATATGTCAAAAACAGCGAAAGCGAAAAGAAGTAAAAAGGTCGCAAAAAGAGAGAAAAGGGTAAAGGATGAAAATACATATTTTGACTATAGTCTGTTGGCAGTCATTGTTTTCTTGATTTGTTTTGGACTTGTTATGTTATACAGCACAAGTTCTTACAGTGCACAGGGAAAATGGGGCAATGATATGTTTTATTTTGGAAAGCAGGCATTGATTAGTCTGGCAAGCGTATTTGTCATGCTTTTCGTATCGAAGATTGATTATCATTGGTATTCTAAAGTGGCAAAGTTTTCATATTTTGCATCGATTTTCTTGATGTTTCTGGTTTTGACGCCGATTGGGATCGAAGCATATGGAGCAAGACGATGGATTAAGATACCGGTGTTTGGGCAGCTTCAGCCAGCGGAATTTGCCAAGATTGCGATTATTATATTTATTCCGGTTATCATCTGTAGACTTGGAAAAAAGGTGAAGACATGGAAAGGTATGGGAGAAATTTTTGCCTGGGGAGCAGTGAATGCCGCTTGTGTCTTCTTGATTACAGATAACTTAAGCTCTGCGATTATTGTTATGGGGATCACTTGTGGAATGATTTTTGTCATTCACCCAAAGACAGCGCCGTTTTTGGTTGTAGGGGGTACAGGACTTGCCGGTATAGTAATCATGGTAAGGTTTCTTGGGAAATATATGGTAGAAAGTGATGATTTCAGATGGGGGCGTATTGTTGCCTGGCTGGATCCGGAAGGAAATTCGGCTGAAGGGGCATTCCAGACAATGCAGGGACTTTATGCAATTGGATCGGGAGGATTTTTCGGGAAAGGTCTGGGAAGCAGCACGCAAAAGATGATCATTCCGGAAGTACAAAATGATATGATTCTTTCGATTATATGTGAAGAACTTGGCGTATTTGGCGCAATCATTGTGTTGTTGCTGTTTGGATTTATGTTGTATCGGTTATTATTTATTGCTCAGAATGCACCGGATATGTACGGTTCATTGATTGTAACCGGTATTTTTGCACATATTGCGATTCAGGTTGTCTTAAATATTGCAGTAGTCACGAACTTGATTCCAACGACAGGTATTACGCTTCCATTTATCAGTTACGGAGGAACTTCGATTGTATTTTTAATGGCAGAAATGGGAATTGCGTTTGGAGTATCCAGGAAAATACGTATTGAGTAAAAAACACTTTGCATCTGCGCAAAAAGTATGCTATATTAGTATAAGTAGTAATAAAAACTACATATACTAGAAGCGCATACATTAAAACGGCGTAGGGGGAAGCAAAGATGAGTTATAGAATAGTAGTTGACAGCTGTGGAGAATTGACAAAAGAGATGAAAGAATCCGGCAATTTTGTGACAGCGTCATTGGGAATAGACATACAAGGATATCATATTGCAGATGATGAAACATTTGATCAGGCAGACTTCCTGAAAAGGGTAGCGGAAAGTCCGGAGTGCCCGAAATCATCCTGTCCATCGCCGGATACTTATATGGAATATTATCACTGTGATGCAGAGCATGTTTATGCAGTCACACTCTCGGCAGAGCTGAGCGGTTCTTATAACAGTGCTATGCTTGGAAAAGAACTGTATGCGGAAGAATATGGTGAAAAACAAATCTATGTGTTTAATTCACGCTCGGCATCTGTCGGGGAAACACTGATTGCACTCAAAATTGCAGAATGTGAAGAGGCAGGAATGAGCTTTGAAGAAGTTATAGAGACAGTGGAAGCATATATTGAGGAGCAGAAGACGTATTTTGTCCTGGAGTCCTTGGAAACGCTTCGAAAGAACGGGCGTCTGTCAGGGGTGAAAGCATTGGTAGCTACTGCGCTTAATATCAAACCGTATATGGGCGCTACTCCACAAGGAACGATTGTTCAGCTTGGTCAGGCACGAGGAATCAAGAAAGCATTGGGCAAGATGATAGATGTTGTTGTGGAAGAAATCGAGGAGCCGGAAAAGAAGATTCTTGCGGTTAGTCATTGCAACTGTAAAGAACGTGCGGAAGCAGTCAAGAATCAGCTCCTGCAAAAACTAAAGCTCAAAAAGGTGTTGATTTTAGACACAGCAGGAATCAGCAGCATGTATGCGAATGATGGAGGAATTATTGTAGTGGTATAAACTATTGTACATTTGCCGAAAATGTGATAGACTTAAGAGTAGTTGTTAGTAAAGGAGCAAGAAAGATGAGTCAGGCAAAAGTAGAACGTTATAAACAAGAAAAAGCAAATAGAAAAAAAACGATGCGAAAAGAAAAGGTGGCGCATATGATGCGCACAGGCATTTTGTTGGTGATTGGAGCAGCGCTCATTGGCTGGATAGGATATTCCGGTTACAGTATGTATGCAGATAGCCAGCCGCGTGAAGTAGCAGAAGTAGATTATGAGGCAGTCAACACCTATTTGGAAGGTTTGAATGCAGCGGAATAAGAAAGAGATGGAGACCCCTCCACTTTCTCCCACGAGGAGACAGCGGAGGGGTTTTTTTATCTTATAGGAAATACCTTGTCACGCTTTGTTCTGTTGACAGACATGCGGGCGTTTATTTAGATAGTATTTCTGCTCCGTCTTCCGTGATGAGTATCATATATTCTATTTGCGCGGATAAACCGTCATCTTCGGTATAGACGGTCCAGCCATTATCTTCGTCAATAAAAAAGTCAGGGCTTCCTTCGTTGATCATTGGTTCAATTGTAAAAATCATGCCTGGTACGAGTACCATTTCGCTTCCTTTTGGGGTGACATAACTTACAAATGGTTCTTCGTGGAATTCCAATCCAATTCCATGTCCTCCTATATCCTCCACGACAGAATAACCGTTTGCCTGCGCGTGGCTATTGATGGCGTATGCGATATCGCCGAGGTGATTCCAAGGTTTTGCTTCTGTTAGCCCAAGTTCTACACATTCTTTTGTGACACGGATAAGTCTTTCGGCTCGCGCAGAGGTCTTACCTACAGTAAACATTCGGGAAGCGTCTGAAAAATAACCATCAAGGATGGTAGAGACATCGACATTTATAATATCACCGTCTTTTAAAATGATATCTTCATCCGGAATGCCATGGCAGACTTCGTTATTGAGAGAAGTACATACACTTTTAGGAAAACCTTCATATCCAAGTGGTGCGGGAATCCCTCCGTGCGAAGTAGTATATTCATAGACCAGTTTATCGATCTGGGCGGTACTCATACCCTCGCAGATATGTTTTGCAACATGATCCAGTACAGCCGTGTTAAGCTTTGCACTCTTTCGGATTCCTTCGATCTGTTCTGCTGTCTTTATGATCTCTCTTGGCGGAGTAATATGTCCTTCACTTGCCAGGGCGAGCAGGCGCTCATCCATAGTCATATGACATTTCTTATATTTCTTGCCGCTGCCGCACCAGCACAACACGTTTCTTTCCATAATCATCAATCATCCTCTCCTTGCATTTCTGAAGATAGTATAGCACAAAAATATCAGGCATAAAATACTAAGAAATAGTAAGAACTTGCTTTCAGACATAACTTGCTTCTGTTTTAGCGCTTATGGTATAATGGAAGGCAGAAAAAAGCAAAACGTAGAAAGGATGGGGTTGTATGTTACGTATAGGAATGTTGACAAGCGGCGGAGACTGTCAGGCTTTGAATGCTGCCATGAGAGGCGTTGTAAAAGGACTTTATGCAAAAACCGAAGAGATTGAGATTTATGGATTCAAGGAAGGATACAAAGGTCTTATGTATTCTGACTTTGATATGCTTACATCAAGGGATTTTTCGGGTATTTTAACAGTGGGCGGAACGATTCTTGGAACATCACGGCAGCCATTTAAGCTGATGCGCACGCCGGATGCGAATGGAGTGAATAAAGTGGAGGCAATGAAGCATACCTATCATAAGTTAAATCTTGATTGTCTGGTGGTGCTTGGAGGGAACGGAACCCACAAGACTGCTAATTTACTGAGAGAAGAAGGATTGAACGTGGTAACGCTTCCAAAGACAATCGATAACGACCTTTGGGGGACGGATATGACGTTTGGCTTCCAGAGCGCGGTAGATATTGCGACAGATACGATCGATTGTATCCATACGACAGCAACGTCCCATAGTCGTGTGTTTATCGTAGAGGTCATGGGGCATAAAGTAGGATGGGTAACACTTCATGCCGGAATCGCGGGTGGCGCGGACATTATATTGCTTCCGGAGATTCCATATGATCCGGATGTGATTGCAAAAGCGATCAAGCGTCGTGCAAAGACTGGAAAACGATTTACGATTCTTGCGGTAGCAGAAGGGGCGATTTCCAAGAAAGACGCAAAGCTTTCTAAGAAAGAGTACAAAGAAAAATTGGAGAAGAGAAAATATCCGTCTATTGCTTATGAAGTGGCAGAGCAGATTCAGAAACGCTGTGATCAGGAGGTTCGTATTACTGTTCCTGGTCATACACAAAGAGGAGGCACGCCATGTCCATATGACAGAGTGCTTTCTACACGTCTTGGAGCGGCAGCAGCGGAACTTATCTGGAATAAGGAATACGGCTATATGGTAGGAATCAAAAATGGTGAGACGGTTAAGATTCCTTTGGGAGAAGTTGCCGGAAAGCTGAAATTCGTAGATCCGGATTCTAAGATTGTCCGTGAAGCAAAGATGACAGGAATCAGTTTTGGGGATGAATAAACAGGCCTTGGCAGGAATAACAAAATTTAGTTAGGAGTGGGAGCGATGTCGTATACTGCATTGTACCGAAAATTCCGCCCATCATCTTTTGAGGATGTGAAGGGGCAGGATCATATTGTGACAACATTGCAAAATCAGATAAAGGCAGAGAGAATCGGACATGCATATCTTTTTTGCGGAACCCGCGGGACCGGTAAGACTTCGGTGGCAAAGATATTTGCGAAAGCAGTGAACTGTGAAAATCACGTGGGAGGAAGCCCATGTGGAGAATGTAAGATGTGTCGGGCAATTTCGTCCGGCACATCTATGAATGTGATAGAGATTGATGCAGCGTCGAATAACGGTGTGGATAATATAAGAGAAATACGTGAAGAAGTGGATTACCGTCCGACACAAGGAAAATATAAAGTGTATATTATCGATGAGGTGCATATGCTGTCTATAGGGGCATTCAATGCACTGTTAAAAACACTGGAAGAGCCGCCGGAATATGTGATTTTTATTCTGGCAACGACGGAAGCGCATAAGATACCGGTTACGATTTTGTCAAGATGTCAGAGATATGATTTCAAAAGAATTACCATCGATACGATTGCAGACCGTATGAGAGAATTGCTGAATAAGGAAAAGGTAGAAGCAGAAGAAAAAGCAATTCGTTATATCGCAAAGGCGGCGGATGGCTCTATGCGAGATGCCTTAAGTCTTTTGGACCAATGTATTGCATTTTATCTGGGGCAGAAACTGACGTACGACCATGTGTTAGAAGTACTGGGGGCAGTGGATACGGAAGTGTTCAGTAAGCTGTTAAGACAGCTTGCGTCGTGCAGTGTAAACGGCGTTCTGGGGACGTTGGAGGAACTGGTAATGCAGGGCAGGGAATTGTCCCAGATGGCAGCAGATTTTACATGGTATTTAAGGAACTTGCTATTCGTACAAAGTTCTGATAATATGGAAGACGTGCTAGATGTTTCCGGTGAGAACTTAAAACAGCTGGAGGAAGAGGCAAAATTGATTGAGACAGATACGCTTCTTCGTTATATCCGAATTTTTTCGGAATTATCAGGGCAGTTAAAATATGCGACGCAAAAGAGGGTGTTGATGGAAGTGACTTTCATCAAGCTTTGCAGGCCGCAGATGGAGCAAACGCAAGATGCACTTTTAGACAGGATACGTCTGCTCGAGGAAAAAATAGAAGAGGGCGATTTTGGAGGCGGAGCACAGCAAAAGGTAGTGTATGTCAGTGAAGAGGCGCACGAGGAAGTGAAGGAAAAGCCAGAGCTTCCGAAAGCAGTGCCGGAAGATGTACGCGTGGTCGTAAAAGATTTTCGAAGACTTACGAATGAAGTATCCATTATGCTGAAGAATTATTTGAAATCGGCAAGGCTTAGTGTGGGAACGAATGGACAGCTTTTGATCGTAATGCCGGATACGGTTTCGGCAGGAGTCGTGGGTACACAGGAGCACAGGCAGGAGCTTGAGAGCATTATTTCTGAAAAGCTTGGTAAAAAGATCGAGATTGAAGTGCGTCAGGCAGAAAGCGGAAGAAGATTTGAGGATTGTTACATTGATTTGGAAAAAATCATATGTACTGACATTATAGTAGAAGAGGAAGAATAGGAGGAAGGATCATGGCAAAACGCGGAGGATTTCCGGGAGGCGGAATGCCGGGCAATATGGCGAATCTGATGAAGCAGGCACAGAAAATGCAGCGTCAGATGGAAGAACAGACAAAAGAAATGGAAGCAAAGGAATTCACAGCAACTGCAGGAGGCGGTGCAGTGGAGGTGACCGTTTCCGGTAAAAGAGAAGTGATGAAAGTGAAACTGGCAGAAGAGGTAGTGGATCCGGATGATATCGAAATGTTAGAGGATTTGATCGTAGCGGCAACCAATGAGGCGCTTCGCAAAGTAGAAGAGGAATCCGCATCTGCAATGTCCAAACTGGCAGGCGGTATGGGCATAGGCGGCGGAATACCAGGATTATTCTAGATAAGACGGGGAAGAGAAACGCATGAATTACTATGGAAGTCAGATTAGTAAATTAATTGAAGAGTTATCGAGACTTCCGGGCATAGGACCTAAGTCAGCCGGAAGGCTGGCTTTTCATATGATTAACATGCCGGAAGAACAGGTGGAGCAGCTGGCGGAGGCGATGCTTTGTGCAAGAAAAAATGTCCGGTACTGCAAAGAATGTTATACGCTGACGGATCAGGAATTATGTCCGGTATGTGCAAGCAGGGAGAGAGACCACAGTACCATTATGGTCGTGGAGACTGCAAGAGATCTGGCAGCGTATGAAAAAACCGGGAAATATAACGGAGTTTATCATGTGCTGCATGGAGCAATTTCACCGATGCTTGGAATCGGACCCAACGATATCAAATTAAAAGAGCTGGTAGAACGGCTTCGAGGAGAGATAACAGAGGTGATCATTGCAACCAATTCCACATTGGAAGGGGAGACGACGGCAATGTATATCGGCAAGCTCATCAAGCAATCCGGAATCAAAGTGAGCAGAATCGCCAGCGGCGTACCAGTAGGAGGAGATTTGGAATATATTGACGAAGTAACCTTGCTTCGGGCACTGGAAGGAAGAACCGAAATATAAAAAATGAGAAATATTCTGTAAATAGGTGGTTGACGAAAGATGTTCTTTTATGTAGTATTGTAAAAAGTGGAGAGAATTAAATACAACCCTATTAGGAGGAGAAAATGCAGTTTTTAGAATTGATGAAAATAGCAAATGAGGTAAGAAAAGGTATCATCGTAGGAACTTATCACGCGAAATCGGGACATCCGGGCGGTTCTTTATCAGCAGCAGATATTTTTACCTACTTGTTCTTTGAGGAGTTGAACATTGATCCGGCAGATCCCCAGAAAGCAGACAGGGATCGTTTTGTGTTGTCGAAAGGACATACGGCTCCGGGATATTATGCTGCACTGGCGCTTAGAGGATTTTTCCCGATCAAAGATATGGAAAAGCTTCGCCATGTGGGATTTTATCTGCAAGGGCATCCGGATATGAAAAGTGTTCCGGGTGTAGATATGTCAAGCGGTTCTCTTGGACAGGGAATTTCAGCGGCAGTAGGTATGGCAATCTCTGCGAAGATTTCAAATGAAGATTATCGTGTATATACACTTCTTGGAGATGGAGAGATTCAGGAAGGTCAGGTCTGGGAGGCGGCGATGCTTGCGGGGCATAGAAAACTCGATAATCTTGTAGTAATTGTAGATAATAACGGATTACAGATTGACGGTAAGATTGAAGACGTTAATTCACCATATCCGATTGATAAAAAATTTGAGGCGTTTAATTTCCATGTCATCAATATTGATGGACATAATTTTGAAGAGATGGAAGCTGCATTTAAGGAAGCAAGACAGACAAAGGGGCAGCCGACAGCAATCATTGCGAAGACAGTCAAAGGGAAAAGTGTATCCTTCATGGAGAATCTGGCATCCTGGCATGGGGTTGCACCGAATGCACAACAATACGAGATGGCGATGACGGAATTGGAGAAAGCGGGGGAAGCGTTATGTCAGATGTAAGGAAGATGGGAACAAGAGAAGGTTATGGACAGGCTTTGTTAGAGCTTGGAAAAGAACACGAAGACATTGTTGTACTGGATGCTGACCTTGCAGGATCAACAAAGACAGGCGTATTCCAGAAAGCATTTCCGGAGCGTCATATAAACTGTGGTATTGCAGAAGGGAATATGATGAGTGTGGCAGCAGGTCTTGCAGCCACAGGGAAAGTTCCGTTTGCAAGTTCATTTGCAATGTTTGCCGCAGGACGTGCGTTTGAGCAGATACGCAATTCTATCGGCTATCCGGGGTTGAATGTAAAGATCGGCGCCAGCCATGCGGGTATTTCCGTAGGGGAAGATGGTGCGACTCATCAGTGTAATGAAGATATCGGTCTTATGAGGCTGATTCCAGGAATGGTAATTATCAATCCATCCGATGCGGTAGAAGCAAGCGCAGCGACAAAAGCAGCATATGAATATAAGGGACCGGTATACCTTCGTTTTGGAAGGGTTGCAGTACCGGTTATCAATGACCGTGAAGATTACAAATTCGAGATCGGAAAGGGAATCGTCTTAAGAGAGGGAAAAGACGTGGTTATCTTTGCAACCGGTCTTGAGGTGAACGAGACGCTTCAGGCAGCGGAAATGCTTGCGGCAGATGGAATCGATGCAAAGGTTGTGAACATCCATACGATCAAACCGCTCGATGAAGAACTTATACTTTCATCGGCAAAAGAATGCGGCAAAGTAGTTACTGTGGAAGAGCACTCGGTAATTGGTGGTCTTGGAAGCGCGGTATGTGAGATTTTATCCGAAAAAATGCCGACAAAGACATTCAGGATTGGTATCAATGATGTGTTTGGAGAATCCGGTCCTGCAATGGAATTGATTAAAAAATATGGGTTAGATGCCGAAGGTATTTATAATAAAGTGAAATCATTCTGTGTTCTGTAAGGAATCAAGAATGGATCAAAAAAGATGAAACGAAGCAAAAGTTTCATCTTTTTTGCAATTTGGGGAAAAGAACTGTCGAAAACTTCTTGTCCGCGGTGACAGCAACCGATAAAATCAGCATTTGTCCTATGCTATGATAGCCTCTAAATAGTAACAGTTCAGCCATAACAGCTCGGGTTACTTAAAATGTTTAATAAGAGGTGAGTATTATGCAAAGACAATTGCCGAAGAATGTAAGACAAATTGGGAATGTCAGTGACAATCCCAAAATATACGTAGAAGATTATGTGGATACATTTTTGGGACAGATGGGGGAACGAGATGAAGAAATCATAGCCGCGGCGCTGATTGGGGAGATCATACATGAAGAGGAACAGGATTATGTGTATGTGTTTGGCGCAGTACAGATGAATCTGGCAGGAGCGGAACAAGGAGAAGAGATTACTGTTGATGAAGAAGTATGGGGGCAGGTATGCCGGGATAAAGAAGAATATTTTGAAGAAGGGGAGCTGATTGGCTGGTATGCGGCAAGAAGAGAAGGCGCGGTAAAGATAAGCGAGGCGATATTAAAAGTTCAGCAGCAATATTTGGAAAAGAATGCCACATTGTTTGTGACCAGAGATATAGAGATTCAGGAAGAAATCATATATGCATATAAACTCCAGGATCTTATGGAAATCAGCGGGCATTACATATATTATGAAAAAAATCCGGCAATGCAAAATTATATGATTATGAGAAGGAGGAACCTTGGAGTTGCTCCCAGTGAAGCTATTGAGGATCGAGCTGCAAAGGATTTTCGCAGCATTATAAGGGAAAGAGAAGAAAAACAGGAACAGAAACGCACAAATCGTTTTATGTATGCGGCAAGCACATTTCTTTTGCTGGTTATTGTCATCATTGGTGTTACGATGATGAATAACTATGATAAAATGAAAGCGCTTCAGGACTCTTTGGAGGTATTGACAAGGGATGTGGAAGTTCAAAAAGAAGAAAAACCGGAGGAACCTTTGGTGCAGGAGGATACCAAGCCTGAAGTAGAAAAAGAGGAAGAATCCAAAACAGAGGAACCGAAAATAAAAGAGGAAACCGTTTTGGAGACATCAGGAGAGGCTGTGATGGCAGAAAATTCTTATGTAGTGCAAAAAGGCGATACATTGGATAAAATCAGTAAAAAAATATATGGGGATATTAGCTATGTAGAAGAAATCTGCAAATTAAATGGTTTGGAAAATGATAATCTCATTTTTATAGGAGAAAAATTGTTATTACCTTGATGGAAAAATGTGTTATACTAAAAGCTAGGTAGTATAAATAAATGAGGATGAAGATATGTTAGGACGAAAGAAGAATCCGTTGCTGCGGATTGTGCAGGAGGAAGAACAGCCGGATGCACAGATGCAGGAGATGAAAGAAAAGATTAGACAGCATAAAAAAAAGTTTCGGATAAGAGTGATGATTTGCGCGGCTGTGGTACTTGCGGTTTTGGCGGGAACCTATCTTTTTCTGACGCGCTATAGCTATAAAGAGGCAAGAATCGTAGAAACATATAATGGAGAAGGGTATGGTCAAAGCTCTTATACATACTTCCGGAATATGATTTTAAAATATAGTAAAGATGGTATCAGCTTGATCAGACCGGATGGAAAGGAAGCGTGGAACCAGCCATGTCAGCTTCAGAATCCAATGGCAGAAGTAAGACAGGAGACGGCGGCAATCGCAGATTGCGGTGGAAATGACATTCTTGTAGTCGGAGAATCCGGATTGAAAGGGGAGATCCATACTACGAAACAGATTGAAAAGATTGCGTTGTCCCCAAAAGGTATCGTGGCGGCTATTTTGAAAGATGAGGTTTCTCCTATGATCGTGTGTTATGATTCGGCAGGAAATACATTGGTCGAGAATAAAGCGTCTTTTAAAAACCATGGTTATCCTGTAGATGTTTCCATATCGGATAGTGGTGAATTGCTTATGGTATCTTATGCGCAGGTAGAGAACAATATGATCCAGTCCAGAGTTGTATTTTACAATTTCGGGAAAGCGGGACAGGACAAGCAGGATCATATTGTGGAAACTTATAGTTATGAAAATCAATTGGTGCCAAGTGTATTTTTTATGGCGAAGGATACCGAGGTTATTGTGGGCGAACATGAGATTACCATATGCCGCGGTGCGCAGAAACCACAAGTGCAGAAAACGATTTCTTTCAAAAAGGATATTAAAAGCATTTGTTACGATGATAATTATATAGGCGTTGTTTTAAAAGGTGCAAGCAAAGGCGGATATGAGCTGCAAATGTACAGCAGCGCCGGCAAGCAGATGTTTTCGAAAGAATTTCAGGGAGAATTCTCGAATGTTAAGATGTATGATGGAGAGATATTCATGTATGAAGGAAACAAATGCAGTATCTATACCAAGGATGGAATCCATAGATTTGACGGTGAGCTGATCGACTCTATTGTTGCAGTCTTTCCGGAACCGGGAATTAATAAATACAATGTGATAACAGCCAATAGTATGCAAGAGATACGTTTAGTGAAATAGGAGAAAAGAATTATGGAGAACAACTGGTTACTAATCGCGGCGGGGATTATGATTCTGGTCTGCATGATCGTGGGATATATCAGGGGATTTATCAAAATCATTGTATCTGCAGTGGCGACGATAGCGACTATTATACTCGTGATATTCCTTACGCCGTATGTAAGTAAAGGGATTCATGCATTTACGCCGTTGGATGATATGATTATAAAAAAATGTGATGATGTGATGGTGACGCAGGTCGAAAAAGCTTCCGGAGAATTGATTCGGAACAAATTATCCGAGGCAGGGATCACGCTGCCGGAAGGACTTGATTTGAGCCAGATCAAATTAGAAGATTTCGGCCTCTCGAAAAAAGATGTGTCAGAGATTATCAAGAAGGCAGAGATTCCAAGAGAGCAGCAGATTGCCGCTATAGAATCTGCAAATATGCCGGAAGTATTCAGGGAAGCACTTATCAGCAATAACAACCAGGAAGTATATGATCAGCTTGAAGTCGATACCTTTGGCGAGTATATAGGAGCATATTTAGCTAAAATCATTATTGATATGATATCTTTCCTACTTACATTTATTATTGTGACTATTTTAGTCAGGGTAGTTGTATTTGCGTTAAGTATCATAGCGGATCTGCCGGTTTTAAATGGATTGAACCGCATAGCCGGCGCAGGATGCGGAGTCATAATTGGTCTTATTTTTATATGGATTGCATTTTTGGTGATCACATTATTGTATAATTTCGAGTTTGGAAAACAATGCATGGAGATGATTGAAGACAGTAAGATATTAAATTTCTTATATGAAAATAATATTATTATGAAAACGCTGATGAAATTCTAAAGACAGAAAGAATAGGTAAAGGATGTGGATGACCAGAAGAGGTTGCGCCACATCCTTTGTTGTGTGAGAGATGTGTCAGTGAGATAGCTTGAAGGGGATAGCCGGCTTGTTTTATAAATGTGGATAAAATGTGGATAAAATGTGGAAAACTTGTGGAAAAATAGTGTTGACATAATGGGATAAGGATGATATTATGTGATGGCTGTCGAAAAACGACGACCGCTGAAAATCGAGTTAAGAAATACAGATTGAAAAAAATAAAAAAAGTGGTTGACAAAGTAAAACAGTTGTGATAATCTATAAAAGCTGTCGCGAGAGACAGCGAAAGAGAAGAGGAACTTGACAATTAAATAATAGACAACAACCCTGAAAATTTCTGTGAGAACAAGGAAGCGGAAGAAGGAATTCGAAAGCGGAGTTGAGTCTTACAAAGAGAAAATTTCAGAGCGAACCAATCGAGAGATTGGTATCCTAAAAAAACAGTAAAGACAAGGATGAATTAGCCAAAGGTTGATTCTGAATTGGGAGAGAAACTTATAACGAGAGTTTGATCCTGGCTCAGGATGAACGCTGGCGGCGTGCTTAACACATGCAAG
>OFGM01000757.1_pt1 | contig 25609 bp, 23 predicted proteins | sample 1521741 | NCBI WGS metagenome assembly OFGM01 (sample SAMEA3504079, study PRJEB24116) | mouse gut metagenome | biome: mouse gut; feature: mouse-associated habitat; material: faeces | place: Denmark | collected 2011
GAAAAGCCAAGCCTACCATATATACATTGGTACGCAAAGGGCTACTTCCGGCTTATAAGAAAGGCAAGAAACTCTATTTCTACGAGGACGAACTGTTGGCATGGATTGACAACGGACGAAGAAAGACAGCGGAACAGACTTATGAAGAGATGCTTTCCAATATGCAAGGTAGTGTCAAGCACAAGCCTAAATCATCCTTTAACTTCTAACCGTCTGATGTATGGATACAAGTTCTATCAATCCCGTATCTGTCATTGATGAAGCGATTGATTTGAGTACACGGCTGGCTGGTACGGAGTTTCCTATCAGTATATTCCCTGCTCAGATTCAACGTATCATCCATGAGGTACACGAATGCCACAATTATCCCACTGACTACATTGCCGCAGCTATCCTGACGGCAATGGCAGTCGGCATCGGGAATACGCATCTTGCCCAAATCAAGCAGGGCTGGATGGAAAGTCCTATTCTGTATATGGCACTGATTGGAAGACCGGGAGCGAACAAGAGTCATCCCCTCAGCTTTGCCATGAAGCCTTTCCTCGATTATGACTATAGGCAGAATCAGGAATTTGAGAAAGCTCTTGCAAAATATGATGAACTGATGAGTATGAGCCGGAAGGAACGTGCGGAAAGCGGCGGTGAGCAATTTCCACAAGAACCTATCCGCAAACGCTTCCTGGTTTCGGATGTAACGCCCGAAGGTTTGAGTCTCATTCATGCACAGAACAAACGAGGCTTATGCTTATGGGCAGACGAGTTGTCCGCTTGGTTCAAGAACTTCAACCGCTACAATAACGGTTCGGAGGAACAGTTCTGGCTCTCGGTATTCAGTGCCAAGACCACCATATCCGACCGCAAGAATGCCAAGAGTTCCATCTTCATCAAGCGTCCGTATATCTCGGTCATTGGTACTATCCAAAAGAAAATCCTGAGCGAGTTGGCAAAAGGAGAACGCTCCAGCAACGGTTTCATTGATCGTATTCTGTTTGTGATGCCCAATCTGCAACAGAAGGCACGTTGGAACGACAAGGAACTTCCGGAAAACATCGAACAGGAATGGAATACCATCATTGAGAAATTGATACAGCAAGAGTGCAGCCTTAACGAGTTCGGAGAGATTGAACCACACGTTCTTCCTTTCTCAGGCGAAGCAAAAAGACGACTCTACGAGTGGCAGCACCATTTCTCTGAGTTGTGCGACCGGGAGACCAACGACACGATTGTAAGTATCTACTGCAAACTGGAGATATACATCATCCGCTTCTGCTTGATAATCCAATTAGCTCGATGGACTTGTGGAGAGTGTGATAAGACACATATCGACCTGCTGACGGTGGAACGATCCATCAAACTGACGGAGTATTTCAAAGAATCTGCATTGAGTGTGCAGAACATCTTAAATGAGAATGCTCTCACCAGTCAACAACAAGTGATAATCAATCTGCTTCCTGCCTCCTTCACGACTGCTCAAGCCATAGAGTTGGCCGAGCAGAACGGGATGAAGGAGCGGACGTTTCAACGCTTTCTCAATGACAACATCGGAACACTGTTCCGCAAAGAGAAGCATGGAGAATATTCAAAGATTAACCCGTGACATTTTTGTCGGTTTTGACGCTTTCCAAGCGAAGACGACAATAACGACAAAAGTGACACACTAAAAAAGACAACAATGAGTACACATAGATTCATATTAGAACCCTACAAAGGTGTCAGCACCCGGCACACTTGCCCGAACTGCCATCGCCAAAGATGTTTCTCCAAGTACATTGATACGGAGAAGCGAATCCAGTTTCCCGAGTATGTGGGACGTTGTGACCATGAGCAGAAATGCGGGTATCACTTCACGCCTCGTGATTACTTCGAGCAGAACCCGGCAGAGAAAGAAAAGTTCTCAGAAACCACCTTTAGAAGCTATGCTTCTGTTAAGGAGGCGCAGCCCGTGGCCACCTCTTACATTGATTTGGATATTGTCAATCAATCATTACGAGGCTATCCGGTGAACAAGTTGTTTCAATTCCTATCGGCTCAGTTCGGAGAGACCGAAACATTGAAGCTGATGAAGAAGTATAAGGTGGGCACATCCAAGTATTGGGACGGTGCGACTGTATTCTGGCAAACGGACAATCAAGGCAGAGTCCGCACTGGGAAGATTATGCTTTACAATTCGGAGACTGGTAAGAGAGTAAAAGAACCATACAATCATGTCACATGGGTACACTCTGTATTGCACAAAGGGGATTATAATCTGAAGCAATGTTTCTTTGGTGAACATCTGCTTTCCGAGAATAAGCGCCGACCTGTTGCACTGGTCGAAAGCGAAAAGACTGCCCTCATCGCCTCCTACTATCTACCGCAATTCCTATGGATTGCTTCAGGTGGAAAGAACGGTTGTTTCAATGCCAACAGTCTGTCTGTTCTTGCCGGGAGAAGCGTTGTCCTGTTTCCCGACTTGGGCGCAACTGACTATTGGCAGAGCAAAATCGGGCTGATGAAAAGTTATGGAATTGAGGTACAGATATTCGATTATTTGGAGGCCAACGCCAACGAAGTAGAGCGAAAAGAAGGATATGACATTGCCGATTATCTACTCAAAGTGAAGCCTGACGAAGCTGTACTTCAACAGATGATAAGGAGAAATCCCGCTCTGAAAATACTGATAGATGCCCTCGATTTGAAGTTCATCAGTGTACAACGAGGTATCCCTCATCCGAAGGTTTCACCACCTAAGAAACGAGGCTTCAGACTATGACCGAGAGGGAGAAAAATGAGACTTTTTTTACTGTAGCAAGTTAATGTCGGTGTATTACATTCCCCGACCACTTGCTCCTCAAAAAGTCTGAGGAGGCGACTCCCGATGGTCACAAATTATTCACTAAAAGACAGAATCAAAATGGAAAAGAAATATACGATAACGCTCCGTCTGACAGACATGCAGTACACATTACTTGGTGCAATTTGCAGACGGACTAAAAGGAATCAAAGTGAGGTCATCCGCTCGTTCATCGAGAACGGTTCGGTACGTGAACGAATTTCGCAAGAGCATATCTACATCATCCGTCAGTTGATTGGCGAAAGCACCAATCTCAACCAGTTGGCGAGGCAGGCAAACACCTACGGATTCTCTGCCGTTGCCAAGCGATGCGAAGAAATGGCGGAACGTATTAACCAACTTATAAAACGACTAAAAGATGATAGGTAAGCAAACAAAAGGGACATCGTTCGGTGGATGCGTCTGCTACGTCCTTAAAGAAGAAAAGTCCAAGTTGCTGAAAGCAGTCGGAGTGGACGGAACACCCGAACAGATGGCAGAGCAATTTGAGTTACAATCGTTGCTCAACGACAAGGTAAAGAATATTGTCGGACACACTTCGCTCAACTTCTCTCCCGAAGATAGCGACCGTTTGAAACACGATGATGCGCTGATGTTACAAATCGCTCATGACTACATGAAGCTGATGGGTATTCAAAACACGCAATACATCGTTGCCCGGCACATTGACCGTGAGCATCCGCATTGCCACATCGTCTTCAATCGGGTGGACAATGACGGCAAAACGATTAGCGACAAGAATGACTTTCGCCGGAATGAGAAAGCCTGCAAAATGCTAACGGCTAAATATCGGCTCCACTTCGCCAATAGTAAAGACCATATCAATGAGGAACGACTGCGCCCATACGACCGGGCAAAGCATGAAATATACAAGGCATTGAAAGAAGAACTGCCGAATGCCAAGAGTTGGAACGAACTGAAAGACGCTCTTACTGACCGGGATATTGATATGAAATTCAAGGTTAGTCGGATGACACGGGAAATACAAGGCGTTAGGTTCGAGTATGGTGGTTTCTCGTTCTCCGGCTCAAAGGTCAGCCGTGAGTTCAGCTACATGAACATCGACAATAGACTGGAAGAGAATGCCTGTGCATCCATGTTTGACTCTGTCAACCAGAAGCCTAAGCATGAAGAGGCAGAGGTGCAACAAAGCGTTTCTCATTCTGATGATGCTGGCATCAGTCTTGGCCTGCTAAACGGTGGTTCATCTTACGATGCTACTGCCGCAGAAGAAGCCGAGTTCAATCGCCTAATGAAGAAGAAAAAGGCTAAGCGCAAGCGAGGCTTTCATTTATAATCAATTTATTAACAATTAAAACTTTATCAATTATGTTACACAACGATTTAATTTGTGATTTCAATCTCTACCTGTGTGAGCAGTTCGGCTACAGAAACAGTTGTAGCGTGATGCAAAATGCCAATGGCTTTTGCGTGGACATCCGTGAGCGTGATTTAGACTGCTACATCCGCTTCTGGGAGTACAGCAACGGCGTGGGAAATTTTCCTGACTGGAGCATCATCATCGTGCGCAGCAACTTCAAGAAGAACCAAGAAGAAAATCTGAAGGACTTGGCCCGCTTCTTCAAGGAGTACATGCCACGCTATGGTTACAAGTACCTCTGTTCCGAAGGTGATGGTTACGGGTATTACCAGACGCTCAGTTTGAAACTTGTCAGGAAAGACTTTTTCGGACACAATTATGCACTGGCACTGAAGGATTTGAATGTTTGATTCTTTGCTTTGAGTTAAGGAGGGGAAGATTTTCCTCTCCTTTTCCATTTACACAAATTTGTTCAGATATTGCTTTAGAATCGTATTAAGAGCGAAGAAATTACTCTATCGTATTCCTTCGCTCCATCAAATACCTATTTTCTCAATGATTTGAATACCTTGGCAATGCAACGCTTCTTCTGTTCCATATTGGGATGAACATAAAGATTGAGCGTTGTTGAAATGTTGGAGTGTCCCAAGAGGACGCTCACCGTTTTGTAGTCGCATCCAGCTTCAATACAACGTGTTGCAAAGCTGTGGCGCAGACCGTGATATTTCAATTTGGGGATACCGAGCTTGGTCATCAGTTTGTTGTAGTAATTGCGGTAAGTGCGTGGTTCTGTAGGACGCTCATCATTGGTTAGTACATAGAAATCGTCATTGATTACTTTCTTCAGAGGCTTAATCATCGTAAGTAGTTCCTTGCTCATAGGTATCTCACGACAAGAGTTCTTCGTTTTAGGTGAGTTGATAACAAGCTCAGTGTGCTTTTCCTTCCCCTCTATGATGTAGATACGTTCAATGGTACGACTGACGGTTATCGTGCCATCAGTTACATTGATATCGCTCCATTTCAAAGCACATATCTCTCCGATGCGTAGCCCTGTGCTAAGGCTAATATAAATACCAAGCCCTGCAAAAGTAAAATGATCTTGAATGTAGTTCAGAATTGTTCTGTGATTGGCTACAGATAGCACTTCAAGTTCTTTGTTTACTGAGGATGTAGGGTATTTAATATCCCATTCGTAATAGCTCATCCATTCGTTCTTGACCCCGAACTTCATTACCATTTTAAGGACTATAAGAATGTCCTTGACAGATTTTGTGCTTAGCCCACTTCCCAATTTCTGCAAGACGAATGCTTGCACTTCCTTTTCATGGAGAGAATCACTGTCACCAAAATACGGAATGATGTGGTTCTCCAAGATTAGCACATAAGCAGCCATTGTAGACTGCTTCACGTAGGGTTGCTTGTACTCTTTCCAAGCCACCGCAATTTCTCTAATTTTTTTGTTGCTCATATTATTTGATAAATGATAGGTGTCTATAATTAGAGAAATATAATGTATGATGTTCCCCATTTGAGATTCCCAGAGTTTAGTGGGGAGTGGGAAAGGAAAAGGTTAAAGGATGTATGCAATATAAGAACTGGCAATAAGAACACCCAAGACAAGTCCGATAATGGAATCTATCCATTTTATGTTCGCTCGCAAATTGTTGAACGAATTAACTCATGGACCTTTGATGGAGAGGCTATTCTAACAGCTGGTGACGGCGTAGGTGTTGGTAAGGTTTTCCATTATTCCACAGGGAAAATCGGTGTACATCAGCGCGTTTACATTCTGAGCGATTTCAAATGTGATGGTAAGTATCTGTATTCATACTTCGCAGGGAATTTCTATAATCGTGTTAAGCGAATGAGTGCTAAAAATTCTGTTGATTCTGTAAGAATGGAAATGATTGCAGATATGCCAATTGCTTTACCGTCTATTGAGGAACAAAAGAAAATAGGACATTTGTTGGCATTGCTTGATGATCGCATCGCCACCCAAAACAAAATCATTGAGGATTTGAAAATACTAAAGTCCGCAATTATTGAAAAGCATTATCGGTGTGTAAAAAAACACAGTGTTCGTGTCGAGGAGTTGGGTAAACCTTTTTCTGTCGGTAATCTATCAAAAGATGATTTGTCTGAGATTGGAGTACCATGTATAATTTATGGTGAGCTTTTCACGACATATGGAGCAATAATAAATAAGGTAGAAAGCCATACTAAAAAAATTGATGGAATGACTTTAAGCAGAAAAGGGGATTTGTTATTTCCTTCTTCTACAACAGTTGATGCTGTTTCCTTAATTGCGCCTTCTGCCATTAATGTAGATGGTGTGATTTTGGGAGGTGACATGTTTGGAATACATGTTAATTCCAACTTCGATGCTCAATATCTTAGTTATTTCTTTAATCATATAGCAAAGAATCAGTTTGCAAAATATGCCAAAGGTAGTACAATTATACATTTACATCACACGGATATAGATAAAGCCAAACTATTATTGCCTTGCTTGGAAGAACAAAATAGAATGGCTATGTGTATGGTTTCATTAGATGAGAAAATAACTATTGAGAGCGCAATTCTAAAAACAATGTTGATTCAGAAATCATACTTACTTCGGCAGATGTTCATATAAACATTTGGCGAAGTAGGTATTGCTTTCCCTTCTGAAAACGTTGTAATAGCATATCTTCATTTGTGATTTTTCTGTCTATTGTTGTAAGAAATGCGGAAATACTTTCCTGTATTGCCTTAGAAGTCAAAAGGATATGGAACTTCTCTAAATCTTTTTTCTGAATGTTGGGTAGTCCTGTACCTATTCTTAACTTCATTATAGAACTTTCTTGACTTTTCAAATAGTGATAGAGATAGAGCTTGCAAACATTAGGTTGAATATTATTGAGAGTATAGCAATGTCCACCACTCCAAAATGCGTCCCTGTTATATTGTATATATCCACATGAGTTTCCACCCTCGCTAATAGATATAGTATTAGCAGGTGTGTTGCATTGGTCATAATAGCCCGATGGTTCTACCCCTCCATTCATAACATAGAACTTACCTGTTTCAGAAAGGTCTTCACCATTAACTTGCTTGCCTTTCTGTATGATACATACATCTGAAAGAGATAGAATATCACCATCTGTTGAATTGAATAACCTTTCTGCTATTGCGGACATTTCAGTTACACAATCCTTAATCAAAGGAATTGTTGACGAATTGATGACTGTTCTTTTGAAGGGAGAACTATATCCGTTTGCTTCTTTATATATTAAAGCTGGTGAAGGCGGAACTCCAACGACATCGGTAAGTAAATATTATTCTGGAGGTTCTATTCCTTTTATTAAGATTGATGACTTGTCTCAAAAATATCTGACAAGCAATAAGGATTTTATAACAGAACTGGGTATGCAAAAATCATCAGCATGGCTTATTCCATCACAGTCTGTAATATATTCTAATGGTGCGACCATAGGAGCAATATCTATAAATAAATACCCAGTTTGTACCAAGCAAGGTATTTTGGGCATTGTTCCGAACATAAATGTCAATGTGGAGTATTTGTATTTGCTGATGTCTTCCTCTTACTTCTCAAAAGAAGTAGGCAGAATTATTACAGAGGGGACGATGAAAACTGCATATCTTAAAGACATTAATCATATCAAAAGCCCATTGCCATCTAAGGCTCAACAACAGAATATAACAAATCTAACATCCTCAATAGAGAAGAAACTTTCTATGGAACAGAACTGCTTAAAATTCTTGAAATTACAGAAACAACATCTATTGCGTACGATGTTTATATAAACAACATACGCAATAAGTAAGACTTTTGTGCGCTTAGTGATATAATAAGATTTTGCTCCACAACTAACTTTTGCTCAATGTTATGCAACAAAGACGCAATCCTTATCTGATTCTCAATGGATGGGCAGAATACTTTTGCTTTCCCATAATCTTTGAAATAGATATGAGGAATAGCCATTCCTGTTATATATGGAGTGAAATTGAACGCCATAAGTGCATAATATAGGTAAAGAACTGAGTATTTCCCTTTAGCTGTTAGGTAGTTGAGTGTTCCAATTACAGAATAGCAGTCATTAGCATACGATAAAGAGCCAACGCCAGAACCGTCTTTGACTATTAAAATTGACTCACCATTATAAGCGTAGCCGTTCGTATAGCCAATAAGCCCTGTGGCACCATATACAGGATATGAGCCAGTTGCAGATACACAATTTTCTTGTAATGTGGATGAATGGCATTCTAGGCAATCACACAAGCGTACATTGGGAGTTCCAGATTGTGTAAGTTGTGCAGCAAGTCCTTTGATTAAGGATTGCAGTTTCTCAATGATTTTGTTTTGGGTGGCGATGCGATCATCAAGTAACGAAATGAATTTTGAAAGTTTCTCTTGTTCTGTGGCTTGAGGCATTGTTACTACAATATCACCCATTGCCGCTTGTGATAATGTCGGAACGGCACCACCAACTATTATTTTCCTTATGGCATTTTGGAATTTGTTGGTTGACATTAACACACTAAGAAGATAGTTGTCACATTGAATATCCTTCAATACAACAACCTGCGGATTAAGAGTCGTTTTACAAATAAGCTTATCTACATAGGCAACTTTCCCAACAGTGGATCCCGTTTTTACGAAAATCACATCTCCTTGTTTGATCATTATCTCTGGTGATTCTTCGTATTTATAAAAGCTGATGTAGGTATTATCCTTATCATAAGTCAATTTGTTATTTTCGATGTTTGTTGGACTGAGGGCTATCGCCCCTTTCCCTTTAGTAACTATATCATTCGTTGTATAACCTCTAAAGCCTATACGTCCGACGATTGAGGCGACATCGCATAGTCTGTACTTCTCCCACTCCCCACTAAACTCTGGGAATCTCAAATGGGGAACATTGAGGACTTTATTTTTATTATCTGTTGCCATAGTTGTCTTTATTTTGAAGGATTAAGGTTAAATGGGAGCAATGAGTTTCCATCGTTGCTCTCATTAAAACGGTCGAAATCCGAAATGTATGATTGATCTTGAATCTGTTTATATTTCTCGTACTCGCTATAAGCTTTATCTCGCGCTTCCTCTTGTGATACCTTTCCGGCTGTATCACATTGTTCATACCCCATAGTGGCAAGATATTGCTGGAGGAACTTCTTCCAATCGTCCATTGTGGAAACAATATGACGTTGGGCACGAGATTCCGCCGTATCAAGGAAAGCTGTAGTGATAAGATTTAGCTGAGATAGTTCTGTGTCCGACAAATAGTTCTTCGCAACGATGGTATCAGACTTCTGCACTCTCCCATCAGGAGCTTTCTTCCAAGTGGTAAGTCCCATATAAGGTTGCTCAGAGTCTGCCCGTTGATAGATGATTTCCGCAGCCGTCTGATGAGTAACGGCAAGGTGCATCATGTTCTGCACCATCTTGAAGAACAGTTTTGTGCTTTCTGATTTTGCATCATAATCCGCACTGCACTCTGCATAGATGTCTGTTATCTTTTGGTAATATCTACGCTCTGATGTGCGTATTTCACGAATGCGTTCCAGCAAATCGTCAAAGTAGTCCTTGCCGAAGTGCTTACCTTGCTTCAATCGTTCATCATCAAGAGCATAGCCTTTAATGATAAACTCTTTCAGTACGGACGTCGCCCAGATACGGAACTGAGTCGCTTGATAACTATTCACCCTGTATCCTACGGCGATAATTGCGTCAAGATTATAGACTAACGTGTTATAGTCCTTTCCGTCATTGGCAGTTATTGGAATTTTTCGAATAACTGAATTTTCGCTTAACTCGCCACTTTTGAATATCTCTTTGAGATGGTAGTTTATTGTACTCACATCTACGTTGTACAAGTCAGCCATTCTTTTTTGAGACATCCAGAAAGTCTCACTGTTGAAAATGACTTCTACACGGGCTTCTCCTTGGGCTGTTTTGTATAGCAATATATTGGAACTTATCGAATTATGAACAAGCTCAGCCATAGAAACAGATTGGCCGAAATAGTCTCGTGCTTGTTGGACAAGCACTTTCCTATTATCGGCATTTTCCGCTATAATCATACCTGCCATACGAGACAAACGAAAGATGGTCACTTTGCGGAATGAGCCGTTTCCTATCTTTACCATGTCAACCGCTTGGTTGAAATGTTCGTCCACGTTCATCCCTTTCTCTACGGCAACCTTGATGGCTTTATCAATAACCCGTTGGAATTTCCAATAAGCGGAATAGCCCATTGCACCACAGAGGTCGCGGGAACTCCAGTAGTCATTCCCGTTCTCGTCCTTGCGGCGTAGATTCTCAAACGAAGGTGTCATTTGAGGTATATTGTCATTTTCTTCCATCTTGCGAATTTCCGTTAGACTATTCTACAATCCCTAACTCTTTCAAATATACCTCAATCTCCTTATCAAGTTCGGCACGTTTGGCTTCCAATTCCTTGATTTCAGCCATTACCGCCTTTATGTCAATAGGTTCCTCTTCTTCAAAGGTATCAACGTAACGAGGAATATTCAAATTGTAATCGTTCTCCTCCACCTCTTTCAAGGTAGCCAAATGACTGTACTTCTCGATTTCCTTACGGTCACGATAGGTTTCGACAATCTTTCGGATATGCTGCTCACGGAGCTTGTTTTGAGTCTTGACCTTTTCAAACTCTTTGCTGGCGTCAATAAACAAGATATTATCATCTTCCTTACGACACTTCTTGAATACAAGAATACAAGTAGGTATGCTTGTGCCATAGAAGATATTGGCAGGCAAACCGATAATGGCATCCACATAGTTTTTCTTCTCTATAAGGAAACGACGAATAACGCCCTCGGCATTACCTCGGAACAATACACCATGTGGGGCCACACATGCCATTGTTCCACCCTCATTCAAATGATAAATCATGTGTAGGATAAAGGCATAGTCGGCAGTCTTACGTGGAGCAAGTCGCCCGGCCTTACTGAAACGGTCGTCAGTGTTGAATTTGTCGGCAGCACTCCATTCGGCAGAGAACGGAGGATTTGCTACCACCGCATCAAACTGGGTATCCCCAAAGGCATCCCATTCAAGTGTATCACCATTCTCAATTTTGAAGTTGCTGAACTTGATGCCGTGAAGCAGCATGTTCATTCGGGCAAGGTTGTATGTTGTCGGATTCTTCTCCTGACCGTAAATGTCAACTGCTTTTCCTATACTTGCAGCACGGAGCAATAACGAACCACTACCGCATGTTGGGTCATAAACATTGCGCAAACGCTGGTGACCTATAGATACGATTTCTGCCAAAATACGGCTGACTTCCTGCGGAGTATAGAACTCTCCGGCTTTTTTTCCTGCACCTGCCGCAAACTGCGAAATCATATATTCGTAAGCATCACCCAAGATGTCAATTTCCTGCGAAGCCTCTACTCCAAAATCAATATCGTCCAGTGCCAAAAGTACATTGCTGACGAGAGTGTTTTTGTCGTCTGACGTCTTGCCCAATTTCGGAGAAGCCAAGTCTATGTCAGAGAACAATCCACCGAAATCTTCTTCGCTGTCCTGCCCAAGAGTGCTATCCTCAATACGTTTCAATGAACGCTCCAGCATAGGAAGAATGTTCTCTTTCCGCTTGATAGCCTCAATTACGGACGAGAACAAGAACTTAGGTTCGATGAAATAGCCGATATTCTCCAAACACTGGTTCTTGGCTTCCTCTTGTAGCTCCACAGCATCGGCATCTTCCATTTCCCATAATTCCTTGAAGGTTATTTCATCATCCACCAAGGCACTATTGGCGTACTTTTCTATTTTCTCCGACAAGTATTTATAGAAGATGAACCCCAATGTGAAGTACATAAAGTCGCTTGCCGACATATTACCACGCAAACGGTTTGCGACCTCCCAAAGTTGGTCGCGGAGTTTCTGTTGTAATTCTTCGCTCATAATCTCTTATTCCTTATTCTTATCAATTTCCTGTTTTTCTATCATACGACGCATATCATCCAGTATTTGCCCCTTATATGAAAAGTATTTTGCGCCTTGATATGCTCCAGAAGTGTTTTGTTTTTCTTCGGGCATAAAAGTTCCGACAAAAGGTGATAATTTATAAATACGGCCTTCATATTCAATCGAATCATCACTTGCCACTTTCACCTCAGTTCGTGTAGGTATAAAAGTAATAGTCTCACCTATCTTGATGCCAACCATACTGAATTTAAATCGCCCACGTTTCACTACTCGTTTTGTGGCTTCTGGCGATTTTTCTTTTTCCGGGTGAGGTACGGGTTTATTGTCTTTATAGATAGTGACAACCGCATCGTCAATCATTTTGGCTATATCATTGAATATATCCAATGCTATTTGTGGAGGAACATTGAAAAACTCACGATTCTGCCGAATACGCAAATCCGTCAATCGGTCTATGGTCTTATGAACATGTTTTTCAACATCATTATATTTCACGGTTTGGATAGTTGCATAAATCTCAAACGGCAAAGGCACCGCTGTATTATCCAATTCCTTTGAACGAATATCTACAGGACGAGAACTCTTACCGATTTTAACCCAATCCTCTCGAAAGCTTGGATTTGTCAAAATATAAACATATCCGGGTTCATTTATTTTTGCCATACGTATATTATTCCCAATTAAAGGTTCTTATTATATTACGCAATCTTTCCATTATTCTCGTCAAAGCCTTTCGAGTTTTGATAAGACCAAGATGCTTCTCTTTCAACGCCTTTTGTATGATTTCCGGCTGCTCCTTTTGCAGATAGTCATACTCCTTCATATAGAGATTTAGTACATCTGCTGAAATTTGTTCTTCATCGGCCAAATCGCATACAGCCTTGTTGCGCTCAGACACGATATATTGGTTCAGACGTTCTTCCAATTCATTGGTACCATCAGCCTTGTTGCGCCCGTTCATGAAGTTCTCTTTGTCCTCATCCACATTCTTCTGGATAAATCCATCAATGAGTTTTGCCTTACCTCGCATTCCGGCATCCTTAATCATCGTATCAAGAATATGCTGACGCTTTTCTGAATAGTCTTCGCTATAGGGGTCAAGTTCCGCAATGAGTTCAAGAATATACGCCACATTGATAATGTCGCTGTGTAGAAGCTCAAGGCAGAAATCTATATCTTCCAATCCCTGTTCATTTCCGTATGGAACGGGGTCTTCCGCTACGACAGAGGGTGTTGCTGGGGGATTGATAAATCCGACAGTTATATCAAGGTATTTACTCTTATAGTCGTTAAACTGTTGCTCGGTCATTCCGAGGTCATCTGCATCCTCGCTGTAATCCTCGTATATCTGAATCTCAGCATGTTTGCGAATGATGTCACGAAACGCAAGCACAAAATTTTTCTTGTCATTCTCGCTTTGCAGAAGGTCTATGCTGCTGGGTGTAGAATATTTCTGCAAGAACTCAGTGGCTAAGTCTTTATATTCTTTTTTCACTTCCTCAAACGGAGGACGTACTATATCTTCAGGATTATTGGAATTGCTGAATAGCTTGATGGATGTATCAACATTATTTTTCAAGTCACGAAAGCACACAATCTTGCCGAATCGTTTCTTCTCGTTCAGTACACGATTGGTACGACTGAATGCTTGCAGCAAACCGTGATATTCCATATTCTTATCCACATAGAGCGTATTTAGCTTCTTGCTATCAAAACCAGTAAGGAACATTCCTACGACAAGACAAAGGTCAAGCGGCTTCATGTCCGCTTTCTTCTTTTTCATTCGTAGGTTGATGTCGTCATAGTAAGCACGGAAGTTCTCTGTGGTAAAAGCAGTGCCATACATCTCGTTATAATCATCCATGATGGCTTGCAATTCATCTGCCTCACCTACACTTTCACTAACATAATGTCCCGTACCCATACCTGTCTGCTCATCATCCTGACTGCTATTGGCAGCGTATGTAAATACCGCCCCGATACGAATTTTAGGATTTAGTGCTTTGAAAATCTTGTAATATCGGATAAGCATAGGCACCGATTGTACGGCAAACAAGGCATCAAACTCACCATCGAATGTGGATTTGTTGAAATTGTTAAGGATAAACTTGGCAATTTCTTCCATACGACTTTGATTGTCGTTATCAACGACCTCATTTCCATGATAATACTCTACAAGGAAGCCAAGTACATTTTCATCGGCAATGGCATCCTTAATGAGATATTTGTGAAGGCAGTTGCCAAATATCTCTTTCGTTGTATGTCCATCTACGGCATTTTCAGTAAAAATAGGAGTACCCGTAAAACCGAATATCTGGGCATTATCAAAGAACTTCATAATCTTCTTATGGCTGTCCCCGAAATGACTGCGATGGCACTCGTCAAATATCATCACGATACGAGAGTGGCGGATAGCGTCTATTTTGTTGCTATACCATGTCTTGCTAACTGCGGCATTCAGTTTTTGAATGGTGGTGATGATAATCTTGGAATTACTTTGAAGTCTTTTTACAAGTTCGTCTGTATTATCAGTACCATCCACAGCTCCCGGTTCAAATGCTTCATATTCCGATTGCGTTTGTGTGTCTAGGTCGTGACGGTCAACAACAAACATCACCTTATCCACATCATCCAATTCTGATACAAGTTGCGCTGCCTTGAAAGAGGTCAATGTTTTTCCCGCACCAGTTGTATGCCAGATATAACCATTGTCATTGGAGTTCTGCACGCGATCCAATATCTTTTCCACGGCATAGAACTGATAAGGACGAAGTACCATCAAGCATTTATCGCCTTCATGCAATACGATGTATTTCCCAATGATTTTGCCAAGCGTACATTTCTCCAAAAAGAACACGGCAAACTTGTCCAATTCGTTGAACGGATGGTTGGCAGCATCCGTCCAGTTGAATGTAAACTTATAGCCACTATTTGGATTGTTTGCAAAATAGCGAGTGTTTACACCGTTGGAAATGACAAACAACTGGATGTAGTCAAATAGTCCGTGAAATGAAGTCTTGTGATAACGCTGTATCTGATTGTATGCTTGTTTTAGTTCAACTCCACGGCGTTTCAGCTCTATCTGCACCAATGGCAAACCGTTGATGAGAATAGTCACGTCATAGCGGCACTTCTTGCGACCTTCAACTGTAATTTGGTTAGAAACCTGAAACTCATTTTGACACCACTGCTGCCTATTGAGAAATTCAACCCAAATACGTTGTCCGTCTGCTGTATCAAGAGGATAGAGGTCACGGAGTTTCTTTGCCTTTTCAAAGCGAGTGCCACCTTCAAGGTATATGAGAATCTTTTCAAACTCTTCTGTTGTAAACTCACTGCGCCCATGCTCCTCCAGCCGTTTACGGTTGTGGATTTCCAACTGTCGTTTGAAATTGGCATACAAATTATCTTCTTCTGCAATTTGAACGTATTCATAGTCCATTTGTTGAAGAGTTGCTATTAGTCCGGCTTCCAATGCCGATTCGCTTTGTATTGACATATCCTCACTTTATAATAAGTAGTTACTACTTGTTTATCTTATTGCCCTGTATTTTGATGGTCAATGTTATTCACTTCTATAAAAGTTGCGAATGAATCAAAAAAACATCAGGCATGATTTTATTGTAATCGTTCCTTTTTATCCGTTATCAAATCCTTTAAATCAACTTGTAGTATCTCTGCAATCTGCTGTAAAGTATCCAAATTAGGCTGAATCCGATTACACGCATAGGCATTAACCATGCTGAAACTTTTGTCGAGCTTCTTTGCCAACCATGTCTGGGAAATTCCTTTTTCTGAAAGGACAGCCTTTATTCTATTAAGTTTCATTCTTTGATACGATTTTATGATGCAAATATAGTGAATTATATTCGATAATCGGAATCGTTTTTGTACTTTTGCATCATACGTAGCTCAATTTTGGGCATAAAACTCAAAAAAACAAATAAGATCATGCATATATTTGACAAATACCTAAATGATGAAAACGCAGATAAACGTGAACGTGCCAAACTTTGGCGAACATCTATTGGTTTACAGGCTGTTGATAATCTCACGATTTCGGCTTCCTTATTGAAATGGCACGTAAACATATAGAGAGAGAAATATCAATGGATGAATTCAATAAAATGATAGAAGATTATTACGCACAAAAACGGCTAAGAAATGACTTAAATGCTTACATATAATATTGTCGCATTTAAGTTATTCGATATTTTCGAATGGCTGAACGATTAGAATCATCACACTGATGTAGTAAAAGGTTACACCGAATAAATAATAACCCTCATAATGGTTAGTTTATGCTTCAATCGAAATGAATTTGTGCATTCATTGAGTTGACAGAGTATCTGTCATCCTGGGCGCAGTCGAAGAGTCTCCTCCATTGCTCTTGTGTAGAAATGCACAAACATATACCGAGAAAAGTATAAATATTGGTTAGCTCATCTATTCCCGAATAAGTGCCTAAAAATTTGAATAAATATCAAAATGAGAATACCTGATGAAATAATTAGACAACTTCACGAAATTAACTGTGAAGATGCCGCCAAACGCTTTGGACTTGATGTCAAAAAACATATGGCTCATTGTTTTAAGCATAATGACCGTACTGCAAGTCTTGGCTTTAGAAATAATCATTGGAAATGCTTTTCATGCGATATAGGTGGAGACGCAATAACTTTTATTCAAGAAAAATTCTCTGTATCTTTCGTTGAGGCTTGTATAATTCTGGCTAATGAATATGGTGTTCACATCCCTTCTGTTGAAAGACGGTCTGCAAGATGGAAAGATTCTGTTATAAATCTACCCCGAAGGGAATCAACTAATGACGTTTCACCTCTTTTCGATCGAGAGGTTGCTGAATTTATAATGGAACACACAACCCTGACAAAGACAGGAATTAATTTTTTACGAAGTCAGAGGAAAATTAAAAGTGATGTAATTGAGTCCTCCAAGATTCATTCTATTGATAACGTGAATAGTTTAAAAGATATAATACAAGTTCAATTCGGAATAAATCGATTAAAAACAGCGAAGGTGTTAACATCGAATGGAAAATATCTAACTATTGATGCACCCTCATTAATCATTCCTTACTATGATGAGAGTAATAATCTAATAGGTTTGCAGACTCGATATTTGGGAAAAGATAATCCAGATTTTCACATACCAAGATTTAAAAGAATATGTGGCTCATCGATTAGATTATATAACCTCCCAATTTTGGAATCAATGCAACATGGTGCAAGACTTTTTATTACTGAGGGCATAACAGACTGTTTAGCCATGTTATCAGTAGGTTATGATAGTGTAGCACTGCCTAGTGCGACTTCGTTACCAACTGAAGATCTTACCAAACTAAAAAACTACAATCTTTATATGATAGCTGACCAGGATAAGGCAGGAAATGATGCTTTCATAAAGTTATATCGACTTATGCTCAGATTCGGGTGCGAAGTAAAAAGTATTAAACTTCCAAGCGGTGTTAAAGATTTTTGTGATTATTATCTAAAGATTACAAAGGATTAAACAATATGGAAAACATATACCCCAGTAATCTCGAACAAGTTTTATTTAAGGACTTGAATAGAGAGGTATTATACAAATTGTTCATCAATAGTAATGCCCAATCAATGAATGTAGATGAGATCGGTATGATTGATGAAGGAGTACAGTCATCGCCTAAAGAGAGAGAGGTAAGACATAGAGTAGAGAAGCTATTATTCTTGAATTTATTGATGGATTATGATTTAGAAAATCAGATAGAGCGAAGGAAAAACGCCAAGTATGATTATATGAACGGCCTTCTTCTATACATTGCCTCGAATCATCATTTCAAATATGGGTTTGGATATTTTAAAGACAATATACAATCATTTGATAATATGCTTGGACAATGGTGTAAATTCCTGAACGCAGTTATATCTGATATCAAGGTTCTTCCTGTTATCAAACTGGACCAGCAGATCGCTGTTGAATTTGGAGAAATTCTTAATATAACGTTATCAAAGGATGTTATTTACGATGTGAAGATTAACATGGATAACTTTGATAGGTTATTTAGGGAAATGACCCCAAAATACGACTTTTGTATAAGAGTTGATAAGGGTACATTTGAGTGTGGCAAAAGCGATGGGAGCGGACTACAGAGCAACTTATATAAGGCATTCTCAGAGCTTAATCGATTAATACAGACATTATCGTCAAAATAGAAATTAGTACACATAGAATTATGAGAACCGAATTAAGAGAGCAAATACTATCAGAGGAGAATATTTATAAGGCAATTTTTGCTATGGAGTCATATATCTCAGAGCGTGATTTGCTCAACCCCGAAGATCTGGATACATTTCTTCGGCTAAGAGATAAATATGACTTTAATGGCATTGTTTCAGATACTATTGAAAAATGTAAGAAAACTCTAAACCAATTACTTGATGATGAAAACGAATTGTTAGAAGTCAACGTTTTCTTTAAAATCAAGAAACTGAGTTCCGAAGGAAATACAATTGTGGAGTATCGCCCATTGCACACGGCTAGCCTCGTCAATCAGATTTGTATGGCATCAATGCTTATGCCTTTAATGTTTGACGATTCCAATGGGAAACGGAATCTATCGGAATTATCACGTATGCTACCTCATAATTTCTATGGTAATATTCCAAGTTGTAATATAGGTAGTATCTTTATGAATTGGACAGAGAAATACCGCCAATATTCTCAAATAGTAACGACTCGCTGTCGGGAATATTCCAAGACACGCGAATATGATAAAGAAATTAGTTTTGACCTTAAAGACTTTTTCCCATCTATCAATCCTTTAAAGATTCTGAATTTTATTTGGAATGCTGTTTCGAGTAAATATAAAGACAATGCTGATAAAAAGTGTCTGAAGACTATTATATCTAAACTTCTATATTTTAAAATTCCCGAGGAGAACATCCAGGGATGGAAAGATGTATATTATAAGGAGCAACAGAACAATGTAAAACCGGTTAACGGTTTCTATCCTGTCCGAGGAATAGCGCAAGGACTACCACAATCATACTTTTTTGGTAATTTATGCATGATAGAAGTCGCTGATTGTATGAGTCATGTTGATAAATTAATGGATTCAGACTCGTATTTCTATGTGGATGATTCAGTCGTATTTGCCAAGAACATTAATTCGGATTTATTTGGAGAATTAATCCAAAGACTCAATAATTCGGTTACTGAATCCCAAAAAGATTGGGAGGAATATCCAGTTATGGGGCATGATTTACTGTCGCAAGCAATGGATATAAATTATAACATACAGTTTCATCCTAATGGAAAGAGTACAATTTGTGATATAAATGACTCTTTTAAAGGTATGGATGGTCTGTTTCTAGTTCAACGACCTGTGTCAATGGGCGGATGGATAAAGGGGAATATTGATGAAGTTGATGATAACGTTGCCTTGAAAAAGCTAACGGTTTTACAGGATGTCGTTAATCTTGAGATAAATAAACTCCGTTCGAAAAGAACCAAACTTAAAGATAATTCTTATGGTGAAGAACGACTTAAGTGGCTCAGACGATACAAACGATATTTTCTATTTAGACAAAGGAAACTGCAAATTCTTTTGAATGGGAAATATGATAAGGAGCTAAAAGCGAAGTTCTATGAAACATTCAAAATTGACGATGTTACATCTCAAGATAAGACTTCAAAAGAACTAATTGATGCCTTATTTGAGGTCTTTGAGGAAGAAATATTCAAATCTGAATTTGAGTTGATTCTAAGAGATATGCCATTCAGCGAGAAAAAAGATTTCTGTGCCAAAATTCAACAATATGATATCGCTCTGTCAAAATATAATTGCAGTACTCTTAGGTCTGAAAAATACTTGTATTACCATAGAATCAGTTCGATGTTATGCAGTGCAGATGTTGCTACTGTGGACGAATATGAATCCCTTTCTCGTGTTGTACGAAGTATACGTCCTTTCCGTAACTCTGAAAGATTTGTTGAGGCTATAAAGGATACATCTTATAGTGCCAATGATGTGTGGAAATTGTTCCCATTCTTAAATTCAATCACAGGAGTGTCTGATTCCGGAAATCCATGTTTTAATTCAAAAACAGGATTTCCTTCATGGTGCGAGTTTGTTTTCAGAAATTCAGAGAACTTCAGACGTAAAATTTTGAATTGCTGTTTCTCATTCGCTTGTAACATTCAATCTGGAGATAATCTATCAATTTTGAGGTCTGACATTAAGCCAATAAAATACTATGAGTTAAGAATTATATCAATGCTCAGGAATTATCGTTTGAAAATTTGCGATTTCTTCGAGTTTGTGAGATCTCTTGATCCAAAGGATTTGAACGAGAGGATGGATATAGATCTCGGAATTCTTGAAGGGCTCGGTATATACCGTCAAAAGATTCAAGATCCTAAAAAGATTGACCGATTAATCCAAACACATAGACTTGTTAAAAGCCTTTGGCATAATGGTTCCAAATTCTTGAATGCTTATACATTACACAATCACGAACACGCTATCAATCTAATAAAAAATGTAGTTAGGCTCGTAAATAATGTGGATTTTTTGAATTTGAAGGCTAATGATTTCTTCTTGCTATTTAATGCATGTTATCTACATGATATAAGCATGGTTATACATCCGAGTGTATCCTCGTTTAACGATTCTAATGTCAAGTCTGAACAATTAATCAGTAAGTGGCTTAATCGTATGTTGACATTTAACAAAAAAATTGACAATGCCTATAAATCAAATAAATTCGCGATGGACGAGATTCATCGGATTAGGAAAGAAATGGGATTGTCTTTGATTGAGGTATTTCAAGATATTTTTGACTTCTTTGAGAACCGTGTGCGTGAACCTCACGCATATGAAAGTGCTATGTTTATCCGTCATTGGCAAGAAGATATGTTGTCTTTCCTATCAGAGCTTGAAGCTGAAACAATAGCTACAATATCAGATAGTCATGGATGGAATACAACAGATGTATATGAAATGAAATCTTCAGCGAAGGAAGAGTTAGTCAGCTTGAAGTACATGATGATTCTCATACGTTTGGCAGACTTGCTTGACTTGGCAAATGATAGAATAGATTATTTCTTACTGAAGCAAAATCGTTCGCAGATGAGTCCGGTTTCACGATACCATTGGATTTCCCATCTGATAACTGAGCGATATGAATTGGATGTTGATTACGAAATTATTAATGAAAAGGAACTTACAGATCAACCTATCCAAGAACTGATACATCTTGATATTTTCTTAAATGCAGAGATTCTTGCAAATATAGAAGTGCATAAAGAGTGTTGCAGAGGATTTCAAGCAGAACTTACCAAACGTAGAAAAAATAAGATTCCAAAGAACGATACAGAATATAAATGCCTAGAATTTAAGGTAGGGAAAGATGATGAACCCTGCTGTTCAAATATGTGCAAACGAAATGGAGATTCTCATAGTTGCCCATTCATTTGTCTATGGATGAGCGACAGGCATTGGTGGTTATTCTCTGAACTTGGCAAACTCAAACATTATCTGAATTCTGTCAATTCAAAACTGATAAAATCAGATATTTCAGTCAGATTTTTCTATAATAATAACCACAAACTTGACTCTGAGTTTTTTGACGATGTTAAGAATTATCTGAGTAGATAAGGTTAGTATTGAGGTTTATTGCAAATCTTCGTGTTTGAAGCAGAAGCTATTTCGTAATCGAGCAGCTTCGTCAATAAGTTATGAAATCAGGGACTGAACCTATATCATTCATGTATAGATTCAGTCCTCATTAAACTACTCCATTGATTCCCTTATAATTCGCAGAGTCTCTTTCTTATACTCCTTACGGTTATATTCCATACCTCTACACATCCAACAACTACACGGAGTACCCGTAGTCTTATAAACTTGCGCCCACTTTTCTTTTGCTAATTCAAACCAATGGAGATATTCATAATGACTTCCATCCTTACGGATGATACAATGCCCATAAGCGGCATAAAGAATCATACGAGCTTTAAACACACGCACCATTTGTTGGCGTCTCCAAAATTTGTTTCTTTTGTCCATCGTCTCTTTCTATTAAAGTTAGGATGAACAATGATGTTACTTTGGCGAAATTTAATATATCCATTGCACTATACTTTTAATGTTTGAAATCCATCAATATGCCACTTTTGATTTTAAGCTATTTAGTAGTTCGTCATTGAGAGACGCTATTCTTCATCATCTTCGTCCTCAAATCCTTCGGATGCATTAGCAACCAGAGCTTTCCCGATTTCCATTTGCAAGAATTTAGGAAGACGGAGCAGCTTGGACATTAACTGGCTGTAGGTGAACTCTACTTTGATATCAAGTATCGGTTCTTCTTCAATGTCTGTATCTATGCTCTTGACAATCTCAGCGCCATCAGTGAATTCGGAAAAGTCAGCTTTCTCCGGCCAGTTCTCAATCATTCCGTCATGATTGATTCTAAGTCGGATATAATCCCCGCAATCATCGGCTTCCGGTATCAGTCCGTTAGGCACATAACCTGCGATTTTGCATATCACCTGTTTGCCTTTGTCAAGCAAGAAGTATGTTCCGCTATCACACACCTTTGCTTGGAAGTATAGGCTTCCGTATTCCGGCTTCCAATTCAAAAGTTTGTGAGTCTTCAGATTTATTACCCCCGTCCACATTCCTTTAGAAACTAAGGGGTAGCTGTTTTTATACAACTCGCCAAGCCACGCATCAGTATAGCTGCACATGTCCTCATCAAACGGAATGTATATCATAAGGTAGTGGGCTACCTCGTTCAAACTCTGCTCTTTGCCCCCTGCCAATATCTGCTTTGCCATAATCTATGTAATTAAATTGTTGTCAGTAAACTCAAATCCACATCCGGAATAATCGCATCCGTAAGTTTTTCTTGTATAAGGAATCCCATGTAAAGCGGGATGGTGAGTATGTTTCCCTCACGTCCAACATTGTATTGACCCAACTTGATGGCATTGTTCACGTGATACACATCCTTGTTTTTAAGAACGGTGGTCATGCTTTTTGCTTTGCCAGCCTTTGCTTTCACTTCAAGGACAACACATTCGCCTTTGAACCTTACCAAAAAATCCAGTTCGAGACCACTCTCTTTGTGGAAGTAGTACAACCTCTGCCCGGACTTACAAAGGAAATCAGCCATGAGATTCTCAAAGATTGCCCCTTTGTAGCCTAAAAGGTTGCCTTTAAGAATGTCTATTTGTGTACCATAATTGAGCATGGCCATCAGAATACCTATGTCGATGGTATATACCTTGAAACAATCTTTGATGGCATTGCCGTCCAAAGGCAGTTCCGTTATGGATGTGTTGTAGCACCGTTGAACTATCCCGGCATCCTCCAACCATTGGATGCTACCCATGTATTGCGAGGCCCGTCCGCCTTTCTTGACTACGGAATACTGGAATTTCTTGTTCTCTTTGGCTAATTGCGTTGGGATGGACTCAAAGCATTCACGGATATGGGGCTTGTCGGAATCATCGGCATACTTCACCATATCCTCTTCGTATTCGGCAATGAGGTTACGCTGTACCTTATATATAAGTTCGATGTTCTTCGTTTCAAGGAAGCAGTTCACCACTTCGGGCAGACCGCCAACAATGACGTATCTATACAGTAGCTCCATCATCGCCTTGTGAATACCATCGGGGACAGTGGTTTCGTTCTCGAAGCAAGCTCTGACGGAGTCAATCACTGCATCATTGATACCGTTTGCCCAAAGAAATTCCTCGAAGTCCAAAGGATACATGTCTATGACCGTTTCATATCCCACGGGGACAGAATCTTGTCCTTCTTCCTCGTTTTTCTTCTTGCTTTTGCCGTAACCCTTCACGCCTAAAAGCGAGCCTGTGGCAATAACATCGAAGCGGCCATCTATATGAAACGACTTCAAGGCAGTCCTCGCTTCCTTACATTCCTGTATCTCATCAAGGATAATGCAAGTCTTTCCTTTGATGAAACGACTGCCGGGAATCAAAGCCGAGAGGTTGAGTATGATAGTATCTACATCTATGTTGCCCGTAAAGGCCGACTTCTTGTCCGGTTCAAGAATGAAGTTCATATAGACCACACTCTCATAATTCTCCTTTGCGAACTTCTGCACAATGTATGTCTTTCCGCATTGGCGGATGCCCTTTATCACAAGAGGCTTCCTGTCCTTTGCCTCCTTCCATTCGGCCAAATATGTTTCTATCTTTCTTTTAAGCATAGTTTTCCACGATTAACTCAACGCAAAAATACATTTTTTCAAGCGAATATGCAAGGTTTGTTACACTTTTCGGAACGAATGTCACCAAGAAGTGCACATTTTTCGGAGCGAATCAACAAAAAAAATTCCCCGCAAATCACCGAAATCCAAAGAAAAACACTACCTTTGTCTTCACAAGCGTTCTGTAACATCCATGCGGGAATGTCCTATCGGTCAGGGCTTTGAAACTGATGGTGGACATTCCATAAATGGGCTGGAGAGAGGCGGTACAAGGCGTATGTGCAAATCGGTGAAAGACAATGGTTTGCATTTGTCCCCATTTTCTGTGAACTTGTCAGAAGTGAGGTTGTACCGATTAAGATGAATGGTCACTGATAATCAGTGATGTGAATATGCTGCATCGGGAAGTAGTATACATAATGTATTGATAATTAATCGTTTATACATTTTACACCAAAATCAACCAACAAAATAAACAACTATAAATCAATTAATTAGCATCAAATAATAATAACATATAATCTCATTTTTGTTGCTATTTTGTTGCTCGGTAAAATTTGAGCAACAAGAGCAACAAAAACTAAATAAAATAGCAATGAAATTTAAAGCAATTTTAAATAGGCTGACAGGACTAAGCTGTCCTGTATTTGGTATATCTTGGAACCCGACAGAATCTGAGATTACAATAGCAACAAGAATTATCCGTTATTTGGAAAACAAACGAGTTCTTTTCAATCCAAGTGAGATGGAATCTCCAACATATTGTGTTAAATCTACTATTCAAATACGAGAATATCTTACATCCGAAATGCAAAATATGAATGTAGACTCGAAGTTATTTGAGTATATTAAAGCAATGCGAATAGCAGCCCGGAAGTTTACCGACAGGATGGAATCTAAACGAGATAAAAATTTTCTATATAATGCTCGACATTGGGATCACTGGGCAAGTTGGACGTTTGCATCTGCATTAGGTGAAATGAGGGGAACATTTGGCAATATGATTGCCCAAATTGCTGCAGCATACGGATTGGATATTGAAGATGATTTAGCATCTATTATTCCTGATTCAGAACAAGATAACGGAACAGAAAAATAGAAAAATTTTGTTGCTGGTTTGTTGCTCAAAAGAGTATGTTTTACAAAGTAACAGTTTGTTATACAGTAATATAATCATAGAATTTTCAAATCTTGCATCGGCAAGTAAGTGGTGATTACCAACGATTAGCATATATCATCAACGATTA
>OFGM01000778.1_pt1 | contig 24877 bp, 30 predicted proteins | sample 1521741 | NCBI WGS metagenome assembly OFGM01 (sample SAMEA3504079, study PRJEB24116) | mouse gut metagenome | biome: mouse gut; feature: mouse-associated habitat; material: faeces | place: Denmark | collected 2011
TGCTTAGGCATTGATATCCTTGCAAAAAAAGTGTCAACCAATATTGACAATATCCTAGCATTGATTTGGTAAATGTGTGTTATCTGTAAAATGTTCTTTTAATATTCTACGTTCTATATCATTCGTCCTTCCAATATATATAATCTTTCCATCTATGTCCATAAATCTATATAAACAAAAACTCATTTTGTACCTCCTCATACTATAGTTTTTCTCATCTATCATTACCCTGTTATTTTATATTACTTAGTCCATTACACGAATCCAGGTCACAAACTCCACCCATCCGCCTCGTGTTATTTCGTCCATAATCCCCTATCTTGTCCACAAAATACTCTACCGAGTATTCATTTTACCCTTCCTACATTATAAATTATTTCATATTTTTCATCAATCCATATTTTCCATATGATAACTTATAATAATTTAAGGGAAGATACACCATTTTACATTCAAATTTGGAGGATAGCGCTATCCCCCAAAAAGAAACACCAAGCAAACTTCTCCCCTTTTCCCAAAAGAACGAGTCAAACTTTCACACACCATTTGGGGGATACCCTTTCCCCCAACTCTTCCCCCAAAAATCCCCCAAATCGGCACTCAAAATACGGTAATTTACGATAAGTTATGAACCTCTCCCAAGAACGCAAAAAACCCCTGAAAATGCCCATTTCATGGGATTTTCAGGGGTTCGTGAATCAATTTCATTCAAAAGTTTACTGATTCATCTGCGCCGCAACCTCCGCCGCAAAATCCTCATTCTTCTTCTCTAATCCTTCACCCGTCTCAAAACGAATGAATTTCTGAATTGAAACTGTCGTCCCTACTTCTTTAGAAACAGCTTCTAAATACTTCCCTACGGTCTGTTTGCCGTCTTCTGCCTTTACATATACCTGATCTACCAGACAGATTTCTTTTAACTCTTTATTCACACGGCCTTCAATCATTCCATTGATGACTTTTTCCGGTTTCTGGGATTCTTTCGGATCATTTTGGATCTGAGCTAAAAGAATTTCTTTTTCATGTGCAATATATTCTGCGCTTACTTCGCTTCTGTCAATATATTTTGGATTCAGCGCCGCTATCTGCATTGCAATATTTTTCATAGCATCTTTTTATTCTTGTCCTTCTGTTAATACATTAAGATTTCGTGTATCATAAATTGTTTCATAATTTTCATTAAAGATTTTTTTACCTTTATTAATATCTGAATCATCTTTAATCATTTTAATAAAATACAATAATTCTTTAGCTTCGTCATAATTGTTTCCAAAATATCCCAACTTATTTCTATAATTGATTAAATACAAATAAATTGTAATAATGCATGTTAAAATATTAACAAATAAACACAGTATAAATACTGAATTAAAATTTAAAATTTTAAAGAAATATAGCAAATAGTATAAAAAAGAAACACAAAACATCAAAATTATTATATAATTACATTCTCTTATTTTTTCAATTATATAAATTTCTGATACACTCTTTTTTTTGCATATTTCATCATTTATTTCATCTAATGTGTAAAAAGAAATATATGATTCACTCTCCTTATGAAATGTCAATAAATAGTGTTTCTTTCCTCTATATTGTTTGTATTGAATAATTTTTATTTTATTTAAATATCCTAAACAACGTGGTATTTCTTTTATTATTCTAATTATTATATTACGTTTGCCAAAAATTTTCACATGTAAACTCATATAAAGACATAAAGAAAATAAATTTAATAAAATACTAGCAATAATAAAATTGTTCATTTTCTCCCTTTTAACTTTCTTTATAAGCATATTAAAACTTGAAAATTACCGTTCCAAATCTTAATTGTACTCATCTTAATTAAATAATCGTATTGTGGTATCCATATTTTAAAAATTATAGAATATCATATATTTTAAGCAAATGCAATAAATAGTTTATTTTTTCCAGCGGTGTAGAATAAATTTAAAGATAAGTATAGCTGATTTGGTATAAAATTCATTAATTTAGATTATCCACAGGTATCAGCAATTTTCAAATAGTTATCCACATTTCAGGGTGTGGATGGCCAATTTTATAATTTTGTGGATAACTTAATTTTTTTATCTTCCATCCTGCCCCTCCCTGTGTTATACTATTTCTATTCCATATGCATTGTTGTGTATTTGGATATGTAAGATACATCTTCATTTTTCCGTCTAGGGTAATGGGGACGCTACAATATCTCCATTACCTCTACACTGATTATAAGCTATACGGCAAAATAATTCAAGTTAAAATTTTTTATTACAAATCGCTCTGTATGCGTTTTTCATATCTCCAATGTGCAATTATCCACTTTGAACTTCTGAAAACTTCATACAGAGGATTTTTATATTCACATATAGGAAAGTATTTGAAACATCACATTGACTGCTTTTTACATACTCCTATACTTTATCTTAAACTTTTCTAAAAATTTAGCATATGGACGCGAATATGTAGCCAATCCAAAAACAATCACCGTTGCAACGAAAATAACTATATTATCCACTCCAAAAAAATTTGAATCAGAAATATGATATTTAATTAGCACAAATAAAATATCTATAACTATCGACAATAACGTTAGCTCATAATTTGATATAATCGCAATAAATTTTCCCATAACACCATATAACTCATCTAACTGTTTTTCCATAAAAACAAATTTTCCTTCGTAAAATACAGCCATATATGCTTCCATTTTAGCATGAGATAATCTTGAGTAACTTATTCTAGCTTGAAATGGAATAATAACTGCAAACGGAACAATACATATCCATGCTGGTATATCTGTATCAGTAAAAATATCTGTAAAACCTACAACAAATAACGCAGCTATAGCAGCTATTGAAGTTGTAAACGCAAACATTAAATATGTATGTCGCATTTCAAGATTCTTTTCCATTCTTCTATTTAAAATATCAAATTCGTCTTCCATACTTCATTTTCCTTTTGATCCGATTATTTTTAATAATACTACATTTTCAACCATTTTACAACCATATATGTCAAATTTCTCACCCGAAAATATTTATACTCACATACAGACACACTATCTCACACTATCCCATCCAAACCAATGTACCTATATCTGAATACAAATATCATAAACAGGGGTCATATCTTAAAATACAACCCCTATAATCCTTACACCCTCGGCAAACTGTTTCTAAAATGTTCCGTAAAATCTATCTTATCCCCCACAGCTTCTTCCTTACCCTCCGATGCATACATCATCTTTGGAATATTAACCTTGTTACTTGTCTTGATCTTCAATCCAATATCCACAACCTCTGTCTTTTCCATGACGTTATTAACCAGATCAACCCATTCTTTTCCAGGCAGTTTAAAATCTAAGAAGTTTCCGTTTTCTCTCGCCCGATAAATACATACAGCATCTATAATAAAAGCATCCCCTGTATGCTCATTATCATGTATAATAAGGTAATCACCATCCTGCATATCATGTTCTGTAAAGAACTTTTTCAGCGTATTCTTACACATGAAATCAAACTCAAAATATTCCATCCGTCCATAAAACCTTACAGCATATGGGGATGACTTTCCATTTCGCGGTACTTCTATGATCTGAATTAATTTATATTCTGGGTACAATTATTAAAATCCTCACTTTCTATTAATCATAAAACGATAAGGCAGTCTAATCTGCCTTACCGTCAATCATATTTTCCAATTTACTATCAGTTTCCATATCAGCATCCGTTCTATTTGTTTCCTTACTATCACCGGATGCATTCTGTTCGTCCTTAATCCTCTCAGCTTCGATACGTTCCAACTCCAAGCTCGTATCTGTTGTATACGGACTCCTATCAATGATAGTCTGTTTCGACATTGCACCGCATTCATGCTGCATTTTCATATTTTCCATGTCAGACTTGTTATCCACCGGACGATTCACATTAAATGAAACGGATATGCTGTCAAATACTTCATCTGTAATGGTAATGCCTTTAATTTCAAGCAATTTCCGCATATATTCCAATCGTTTAGCAAATCCCTCCTGCATACTTGCAATATACTGTTTGCAGAAATTGTCTGTCTGCTGGTAAAGCATAGTGATACTTGTCTCCGAAACGTTTGAAACATTCGATTGTCCGAGTATCGAACTTGGCACACACGCAACACTAAAGAATTGCTGAATGATATAATCCAGTTCCAGCTTGATAGAATCCCTGTCCATATCCGCCGATGCATATTTGAAATCTGATCCATCCTCAAGATTCAGCACAGTACCAACAATGTTATTTGGTATAGATGAATCTATCCTTTGCCCGCTAACGACTCCAAGAGGATTCAGTGACAGTGTAGTTACTGCATCATCCAGTTTTGATAAAAGATTCTCAATCGTATCCATCAACGGAATTAAGTCCAGAATAAACGGATCACCGAATTTATCATACCTTGACTTATCCATAGCCGAATACCAGATAGGAAGCCCCGTTAAATTAACTTTTGTATCAACCAGTTTTTGATTCTCATATACTTCTACCCGATCTGGATAATATATAACATAATTATCTTCTCTTGTTTCTTCATCCTTCCAGTATTCAATAAAACTTATATATGTACCATGCCCGTCATAAACCGGATAGGAGTCTTTATTTCTTATGATTTTTGAACGTATAACATCGTTATTATCCAGATAGACGTACTCGAATGCGTCTCCATAGCTCACAAGTTCCTTTGCAACTTCCATATCTGTTTTATTATAGCTGCCCTTTTTGTAAACTTTATTCAGAAATGACACAAGCTCTTTGTCACCTGTCAGCGATACCGGATTAGAACAGATATAACCCGTATGGAACCTTATAATACTCTTCAAAGTCTGCAATATGATCTTTGCTGTTTCAAATGTCTTGCCTTTAAATTCAAAATTAGGACGTGCAAGTATCGCATGTTCCCTCCGCAAATATTCATCAATGCTGCTGATTCTGGAAATCCTGTCTGCATGCTTATTCTTCTTAATTTCTGATTCAAACCAGTACCCGTTGTCTCCCATTATCCTGTCCTTCACCTTCTTTCTGTCTGGATTTTTAAACAAGCCTTTTATATGATCCCCAAATTTCAATATGGGGTTACGTTTTTCATTTTTCACTGTCTGTCCTTTCCATGCCAGATGCACTTAACCAGACGCACTCCATCAGGCAGCTTCTTTTTCTCCACAATGGCTTTAACCGCCTTATCTTCCAGACGGTTCTTTGTTTCATACGGCATACTTCCATTATCATAATCGAAAAAATATTCCTTTACTGCATCTGCCATATAAAACACACTCCCGCCATTGTTTATATAATCCGTAAAAGCTGCATCCAGAATGCTTTTATATTCTGCATATTCCATATTTATTTCTTTAAAATCCTTTCAAAAAATGGCCCTGTATGCGTTTTTCAGCACGTTAAATGTAATATATGCCGCTTGCCATTCCTTCCAACGCCATACAGAACGCTAATACCCTGTCATCTTTTGCTCCTGCTACAGCCTGAACCTTTCCATTATTATCAGCCTGAAATGATTTCATTTCGTTTAACAGCCCTTTTGAGTTTACGCACACTTCCCCTTTTTCAAACATTTCAACAAACCTGTTAATGATAATCGGCCTGCTTTTGGCACTTGTCTCAAATCCAGGCTTCTTTCTCATTTTCCCCTTTGCATCATATGAACGGTACTTATACAGATTAATATATCTGCTGTCTGAGTCATATAGCTTGTCTACAACTGTATGGCCAGCAGATAACTTTTCTACTACGAGCAAAGCCATATTATAATACTTTCCAATTTCCCTCACAAGTTCAGCAAACGCATATGGCTTGATTTTATTATTTGCAAACTCTAAACACTGAAAACCGTCTTCATCCACAATAGTAATAACACTGTTATCTGATCCAATCCCCTCGCCAGTGTCAACGCCTCCATAATACTTTTTACCAGCCTTCGGATATTTCCAGATAGTAATGCTGTTCTTCCACTTTCTAAAAACAGGGGATAACTTATCAGGCAGTTCAAGTTTTGGAGTATCATCGACATAATTTAGACGTGACTGTACAGACTGTAAGTCAAAGATATTATTTCCAGACACAATGAAACTTTCCATTGCATTAGACGGATATTCCTGTCTGAACTTTTCCAATCCAATATTCGCTATTTTCATCCTCCGCCACATCAGCTTCATTAACGCAAGCGGATTCTTTTCACCATTCATTTTATGATACAATGCCAGTTCCTCCTCATCCAGATCATCGGCTGTAAGATAACGTCCATTCCGATTTTTATAAATTTCTGAATTTTCTTTATATGCTGTTAAGAATAAATATTTATCATCCAGCCACGAAAAGAAAAACGGCTTATATTGTGATTCTTTGTTTACAGCTTTCATCCATAATTCAAACCACATATTCATTCCATTGCTTGTAGACTCTAATACCATCTGTCCATCTGGACGCAATGCAGCTTCAATAGCAACTAATTGGTTCTTTAATTTATCATCATCCATGAACGCTACTTCTGTTAAATGGACATATCTCAATGTGCTTCCCCTTGCAGCATCCTTGGAACCGCATACACAGCATATGATTCTGCTTCTGTTTTCAAGCAGAAGTTCTTTTCTGTTATTCGCAACGTCTTTGATCTTTACAGATGGATTCAGGTCATCATACATAGCTTTCAGCTTTTTAAAAACTATGTCCACAGTGTCAAGTGAATAAGACATAATCATACATACTGTATCTTCTTCCGTATGTGTAAGATATAAGGAATACGCCAAAGCGAATGATGTAACGCCAAGCTGTCTTGACTTCGCTACTAGATTATATTTTCCAAAATTCTTTGATAATAATTTCTGGTGATAGGTAGGTTCAAACGGGACTTTACGCCCTTCCTTATCAACAATCACGCAAAAATACTTAATCCAGAGAAGAGGATCACTGACTATCCGTTTCAATTTTTCTTCTTTGGTCATTAACTCACCACCTTTATAAGCAAAAACTGCACAGCAGGAATAATCCTGTCATGCAGCATATAATTCAAATCTATTCTGGTACTGTTCTGGTATATAAAAACTTTTATATAGTAATTTATTCTTCATAGGAATAGCTGTAATCTTCCTCATTTTTTTCCAGATCATCGTCTGGAATCCTGCTTAATAATTTCGTCAGCCCATTTTCTTTATCTTCTTTGAAAAACTTGTCTGAAAAGTCCTGCCATGCTTTAAATGCCTGTACATCACCATCCAGAGCCTTTTTATAGTATGTATCATATAATTCTATCATTTTCTTCTGATGCAGACGTTTCAATAACCACTTAACGGCAGTCTGGCATCCCTGTTCCATAATATACCTTTTACAGATATCTTCTGTAATTGTCTCCGAAAAACACTTATAACGGCTTTTCAGATCCTCAAAATCTTTTACTGGTTTTCTGTCAGCTTCTTTCAGATATTCAGGGCAGTAAAGGTACATAATATAATAAGCCTTTAAGTCTGTTCCTGTTATCTCTTTCAGTGTCGCATAGATCGACTTTTCTTTACTGACAGATTTTCCCCATACTCCGTTACTGCTTGATTTTTCGCCTGAATCCTTTGGTTTTCTTCCCATGTATGCCACTTCCTAAAATCTTATTAAAAATTAATACAGATAAAGAGCCACCCGCCATGCCCATTAATCCTAAAGGCATTCCAAGAACGACTCCTATAATAATCCTTTCTTTATTTTTCATACACATATCCTCTAAGTTTATCACCAGACAATGTATCTATCTGATTTTCAGCGTTAGCTCTCAGTTTTGAAACATACTTTATGTAATCAATAATATTCATTTTCTGCCATGCTCTTTCAAAATTTCTCGCAGTAATTTTATCAATGGATCTTTTTAAATCTGCTTTTGTAAACTTAGTTGCATATTCGCCAGTAAGTTCCATCCTTATAATCTTTTCTATTATTTCTGTTTCTGACATCCCATGCCCTGTATCCTGAAATTTTTCACACATCATAAGAGCCAGCTCTGCAGCTACGCATATTGCAAGTTCTTCATGTGTCAGGTATGGATAATCTTTATGTCCTTCTACAAAAAGATACTTTTTCAGATCTAAATATGTATTACCTGATTCAATATCAATACGCTTCTGCTCCGAAAGATTAGGATTTTCCATCATTGTCATATTATGGCAATATAAAGCAACCTCGTTATATTTCAGAGGCTCTATCCAGTTCCATTTATAGATCATGCAGGAAACTGGTTCTTCCAAAACATTTCCCATGTTGATTTTGTCCATCGTTTCAAAAGACAGCGGTTCCTCCATAACAACATTGCCATTTGCACATACCTGTATCCCTGTATCCACACAGATTGTATTCTTATTATCATCCATCATCAGCTCTACTAAATATGTGCCAGACATATATTTCGAATTTTTAATATTATTATCCTTTGCCCTGCCTTCCTTTTTCACCCATTGTGTCCCGTTTCTTTTAAGGTCTTTATTTCTTAACACATTTCCATGCTTATCCTTCAGTCTTGTCTCCCACTCTCCCTGATCATCCACTTTCACATGCCGGTTTGCATATGTCTTATAAAAATCAATCGCTTTCTGAATATCATTTTTATGGAATATTGAGTTTGATATGGATATTGAAACCGGAGGTGATTCTTCTGGATCATTCCTTGTTTCATCATTCCAGACATAATTATAAATATAATCTGCAAGACGGTTCAGTGCTTTTACACATCTGATACCAAGATCATTTAGAATTGTTCCATTATCTACTGTCGTACACCGTCCTAAACGGATTTTCTTTTCTATAATAATATCAACCATTTTTTCAATCACATGAGGAGCCAGAAACGGCTCGCCTCCTGTCAGTGACAAATGATATATCTGTTCAACCTGGCCAAAGATTTTTTCTAATATTTCATCTGACATATCAAGGTTTTGCGGATCTCCCCTCATACAATGGCTGCATGTAAGATTGCATTTTCTTGTAACTTCCAGCATAAGATTATAATATGGCAGACTTATACCAACTTTTTCCCAGTCTAATTCTTTATTCAATCACATTCCTCCATAATACTATAGCCATACGCTCTTATCTTCTCCCTCGATCTGGCGGATATTCCACAACAAGACAGTTGCTGCAGTACTGCTTTCCCGTCTCCTTATTTGTATACAGCATAAAGTTTACAATCATGCCACGCTCCGGCACATCATCCACAAACTGTGATATATGAAAGAAATAACTCTCGCCGTCATGGTCGCTCTGGATAAAGCCATATCTTTTTTCACTGTTAAAACTTATAATCTTTCCCATATATCGCGGTCTTGGCTTCCATGCTTTTTTCTTTCCCTGTTCATCCATAATAAATATTCTTCCTTTCAAATTTATTTTTATCAATAAAATTCAAGTTTCAATGTATGCTGTTCTATCCCTGAGACTTCTTTCCCGCATCATTCTTAGGCGGTCTTCCAGGCTTTTTTGTTGTCGGCTTTTCTTCTTTCATTTCTTTCATCTGTTCCATCCGTGCCTTCTCTTCCATCTTCTCTTTTTCCTTATCAGTTTCAAATGTACCGTATACTTTCGCCTGGGATGCAGCATTGATCCCTTTTATAATTTCATTATGGTTATGTTCCGTAACCCTTACCACCCCGCGCTCAACCTGTCCGATTAATTCATGACAGACACTGCAGTATCTGGCAACATCACGCAATGACAATTCTCTTTGAAGCCGGTAATCTTTCAAATCAAATCTTGATAACATCTGTCTATATCCTTTCTTAAAAATAATTGCCTTAAAAGAACGGGATGCAACTTGTAACTGCATAATTGCATCCCATATTAGAAAAATACTGGTATTGAAAACCAGTGAGAAATGACTAAGCAATCGTTTTACGGATGACAGCACATCCTTTTGTATCCATTAATTTAACGGCATAAAGATCACTAGCAATAAGGTCAGTTGCCAACAGCTTGCCCTCTCGTTCCTCTTCAATCGTGACTTCTTTCTGCCAGATTACGCCTAACGCATTCTTTTTGACTATGTATGTTTTACATTCTAGCAGATTTGTATCATATGTATTATTGTCACAGATAATAACAGGAATCACGCCAAGCCAGTATCCGATAACTCCATTTTCAACAACACCGTTTCCGTCTTTGGCATATGTCTTGGAAATAGAAATAAATTCATCCATTGCAGTAAATACTTTTCTCATCCTATGGTTAATCAGTATGCCCGCGAAACTTGCTGAATCAACATCATCACCAAAACAGTCAAAGGCAGATTCAATAGCTGTAATATCCAGTGACGGAGACGCAACTTTGTACACAGCATTGTCATCCATCTCTTTAATCAGGCTAAAATCTACATCCTTAGCCATGACTTCGCCCATTTGTTCAGCCATACGGTCTTTCATTGCTCCTTTCACCTGAATAGAATCCTTATCATAAATTCTGACAGATTTTCCTACCTGCTTAATCTTAGCGGTAGAATCACTCATGTTAACTTCTTCCGGTACAAGCGGTGTTCCTTTTACAACATCCGCTGCATCTGAAATCCTATCAAATGTCGGAAAATGGATTGTATCACCACAGGTACGAATATCTTCTGCAACGTCACTCATATCAACTGCCAGCTTTCCCACACGCAATGCAATGTCCATTTTTGCATTAACGGCTTCACTGAAAAGCTCCGCTATAACTAAAGTATTTGCCATATATTATTACCTTCTTTCTTAAAATTTTTACAATATAAAAGCCTGATCCATGTTCAGAATCAGACTGTCTTATAAACTATATTTACTTTTTACCTCTTAATCTCTTGAAAGATTCTGGATGCCGTTCTGCGAATTCAGCTTTCTTTGAATAAGGCCACTTTGCAAACTCTTCTGGTGTGACTTTATCATCTGAACTATGATCTACAGGTTTATAGCCGTTTTGTTTCATCCGTTCTTTCACAATATCGTTCACAAGTATATGGAGTTTATCCACATCCGCATTATCTTTTAAATAGTCAGCCAGTTCCTTATTAAGCCCGTTAGCTGATAATTTTTCCTGTACCTCAATCCTACGTTGTCTATCAGCAACATCCTTTTCAGATTTTTCCAGTTCTGCAATACGTTTTTCCAGCGCAATCTCAGCTTCACTTTTTTCAACAGGTGATAACTTTTTAATCTGAACTTCCAAATCTTCAATCTGTTTGGAATACTTCTTATGCAGTTCATCCTCTGCGCTCTTAATTTTCTTTGCAAGTTCATCCTCTGTATATGTTACAGATGCTCCCTTATCCTCTGGCTTGTCTGCCTTAGAATCAGTTTTCTTTTTATCCTCTGGCTTACTGTCTTTGCCTGTATCCAGACTTTCATTATTTTTATTATCTTCCATAACTATTATTCCTTTCCTCGTTAAATAATTATTTCTTTTTATATGTATAATCTGCTGTTTTACATAAAAAGCATTCAGATATTCCGGTTATTCTTTCAATATTTTAAGGAGGATATAGGAAAACCGGAAAAAGACTATTTGTCATTATTTTAATATTGCGATTTTAAATACCAGATTTAAAAGGGAATTTTAAATAATGGCTTTTAATAAAATTTTTATACGTTGATCCGTATAGAAAAGAGTATTATTAGTGAATTAACTCACTAAATAAATTTATATCAATATTTCCATGTGTGTTGTGTAGCATACACTTCCATATAGATACCAGAATTTTAATAACCCTTTGACAATAGATAACTATTAAGGGATTCTCTGTCTAACAAGCCTAAATCACATTTACTGTTTTTATATCGTGACAATAAGCCTTCATTAATTTTGGTCTGCTTTGATATGTGTTTCTGATTCACACCTTCTATGTGAATAAAATTAACTAATCTGTCCCTCAAAAATTCCTGTGACATATTATCCTCACTTTCTATTTGTAGAATATTCACAAGCAAACCTATGAATTTTATGCAAAATTACTATATTAATTATTATTTCTTTATGATATTATTAAAGTTTATATATACCATACCATGTAATATCTAAAAAAATAAGAATCACAAAAAACATTGTTTTACTTATCTTTTATAAGGATACTTTTTTGATTGTTGGGGATTTTTCTTTAAGTGGTTCTTCGTCTGCATATTCAAATTTAAATTGGTTTTTGTAGATGGGATTTTTTACTTTTCCTGAAAGACGCTGTTGCACTGTAGATATTCCAGATGCTTCAGTATTCACCATATGAAACTTATTGCACAATGCTTTTCCAACTTCCGATATAGATGAGTATGTATTAATTGTATTTGTTTTAATATCAGCTAATCTAACTGCTCGTTTTTTATGAGGTATAAGCTTATTCAAAATATCTATTTCTTCTTCTAAAAATCTATTTTGATTAGTTCTATGCCATGTATATAAATTAACATCCTTATACTTTTCATTTTGTTTAGTTATAACTACACCTTCATCTAAAGCTTGTCTTACTAAATCCATCTTTTCTTGAAAACGTTTTTCTAGCATATTTTGATTTACATCAATACCAATGCTTTTTAGTTTGTTTATCTGTTTTTTGTTCAATTTTCCTTTTTTATAGTTTTTACATACTCCTCTATATCCTTGTTCGATTGAATATCCTTCAATTTTATCATCACGCTTAAAGTTCAAATGTCCATACTTTTTCTTATATAACAAAACGTGTCTACAAAACCTATCAAAACCACTTTCTACATCCCAAATAAATTCCAAATCATTTAACTGATTTGTCCTTTCCTGAGATAATAAATAACTGCCCTTTCCTCTCTTTGTTTGACGTATATGACGAACCCAATTCGATAAATTTATTTTACTTCCATCTTCAAACACATGAATATATCCTTTCGGAACCAAGCATGAACCATTTTTCTCTTTAAATTCTTTCAATGCCTTAATATATAAATCCCATGAATCTTTTAATATTCCCTCAATATTTCTAAAAGCATTCACTGAATCCAAAACCTGATCAAACACAAAGAATTTCTCAATATCCTCTCTTGTTATTTTATTCCTATCACTGCCATATTCCTTCTCTTCACCCTCACCATCTTCACTATCTCTATCTTCTTTATCCCTCTTATCAATAGCTTCCAACAAATCATTCTTAAAACTACAATCCATAATAGATTCACAACTGGCAACTAAATCAAATATTATCGGCACACTCTTCATATCAACAGAAAAACAACGTCCCAATTGTTGTAGATATAAATTAGGGGATGTGGTATCTCTCAACAGAATAACGCCATCAATTCCATGCACACCCTCTGACAGTATCCCAACAGATAGACATATAGACAAACTATCATCTTCCATAAAAGCTGAAAACTGTTTGTCTTTCTCTGGATTCTTACAATGTACTTCGTATAAATTTACTTTCATTCCTGCCTCTGTAAACCATTTCTCTAAGCAAGGCTTCATCAATTTTAAGTGATTAATATTACGGCAAAAGGCAACATATTTCCCTTTATCTCCTTCAATATACTTCTTAAAAATATCTGAAATACCAGTACTTTTATCAAGATTGTTTTTCATTGTTTTGACTTCTTCTAATAATTCTTTCTTTTCTTCCTCGCTATTGCAGCTTTGCATGATCTTCTTATTTATTGCATTAAACTCACTGTCATAACTATACAGTCCTGCTATATAGCGTGGCAAAGGTAATATGCGGTTTAGAATCGCATCTGCAAGCCCTATTTCATTTGCGACACACCCATCGAACAATTCTTTGCACATATCCCTTTTACCATCTAAAAATCTAATTGGAGTAGCTGAAAAACCGATATACTTACAATCGTTTGGAAATAAATCAAACATTTTCCGTAACCCAGATTCCCATGTCTTGGCACCTGCCCTGTGCATTTCATCTACCATTACAATAGCAGGTGAATTATACACTTGTAGTTTTTCATCATCCATTTTACCTAAAGCAGAATAGGTAATAAATTTTACATTATCGCCCAGCAATCCATACTTGTCCATTTTTTCTTTTAACTGTTTGAAAATATATTTTTGTGGTTCGATAATAATAATATCACCATCTAACGCTATATAATCCTCTATCAGTTTTAGGATCAGGAATGATTTTCCCGATCCGGTAGGCTGAATAACACAAGTTCTGTTGTTCGTCTTGAAATGCTCTTTTATATTTTCATATGATTCCTGATTATGTTCAAATAAATTAATACTCACCCTCACTACTCCTTATTCTGCTTTTCGCTTAACAATTTCATATTCCACGCCATCCAAACTAAATATCTCATTATCCTGTTCCATCAATTTCCCTACATCTTTAAGACTTGAAACCTTGTTTACAGTATGCTTCTTTGGTTCATATTTCTGCACATATGAAACTGTGCCTTTCCCACTTTCTTTGATTGCTTTGAGAAAATCATCCTTGTGTGCAGCATACACATATCTTAAAAGCAATCCCCCAGCTTTCGCCTTTATTATATCCTGATCTCTTTTATCAACATAAATATATTTTCCTTTTTCATCCCTGATAATTTTCCCATGATGTGGATCTCTTTTAGGTCGCTTGTCATACACTTTACGAATAAGTACATTTATATCAAATGGAGTAATCTCACGCTCTTTTATGTTATTGATAACATCCTTCTCTATAGTATTTATCTCTTCGTACATTTCATCATAGGATAAACTGCCTTCCCTATATTTACCCCTAACACAATTTATTTTACTGTTTGCTTCAAGACACAATTCCTTTATAGCATTTATCCTGTTATAATCTGCTTTCATTCCGCTTGGAATTGGTTTTAAAACATCCACAAAGCAGGGAAGATATATTGTTCTCGGACTTCTCACAATCTTCTCTCTGATAATCTGGCTCAAAATATCCATTGGTGACTCCATCTTTCGATAGATTACTTCTCTTAATGCCTTTTGTTCCTGTACATATGCTTTCTGTTTTTGATGGTGCAATTCCTTCTGTTCTTCATTCTCATACTTTTTACGTTTCTTCTTTTTAGGCTGTGATTTAAGAAGATTCTTTGTAAAGTATGGATGTATCATATAATCTTTACTTACCATCAAAACATCATTAATTTCTGCATTAATTTCTTCCAATTCTTTCTCTGTTGTAGCATTATTCCTTTTTTCTACAAGCCTTTCATATTCTTTTATCTTCTTTTCTGATAAGCTCTTTTTATAGCGTGTTTCAGTGAATACAATCGTATCACCTTCTATAATAGCATTTTCTGTCTTTAAATATGGTCTTGACCTAATTTTTTTTATTTCAGTTTCAATATTTGTATCATACGTCCTCTTAGCACTATCAATAGAAATATTTGATAAAACCTCCAAAAGACATATATCATCATATATCATAGGCAGATATTTTTGCTTATTTTCTTTCGTGCCAGTATTGCATAAATGAAAATAAAATGAAGATAAATCTCGTGCTAAGTTGCATATTTTTCCTATCATGTCACTACAAAGAATGTTATCTATTCTACTTAAGTTTTCATTGGTAAATTCATAAAATTTTGACCTTTGTGGTACACAGTTTATCGGAATCATATAATCTTGAACTGCTTTTATCTTTTCTAAAATGATAGAATTATTGCCAATAAAAGCCGTATCTGAATCAACATCACATCCGTTCCATTTAGGAGCAAGGAATGCGCCTCTATCAAAGAAATTTACTATTATGATATTATCTGACAAATTAAGCCATTTCCACTCGTCACGATATGTATTCTTCAAGAGTGCATTGTTTGCAGTACAGATATGTGGCGAACGCATACCATATAATTCTTCTCCATTTTCGTATCTTTGACAATAGCACTCGAACCCATTCAGAATACTTGTCTCAATCGTATCGCCACAAGAAGCTCTTAGCATTTCAAAAGGATTGCCAAATAAAACACAAAAATCCGATCCTTTAATCTGTATCTTTCCATTAAGCAATTTGTCAATAATTCCATTGATTTTAAATCTTTTGTAATCCACAAACCATTTAGTCTTACTAATATCATTATTAACATTAAGAAGTGCAAGCATCATGGAATCTTTTGCTTTATCCGTAGCCCTCATATCAATACCACGCTTAAACCAGGCAACATACTTTTTCATTAAATTTATTTCTTCAACTTGAAGCTTTGCCAATTCCCACAGATCATCCCTATCAAAATTAAGGCTCAAAAGAATCTGATACCATAATTGTTGCTTATCACCTAATTTTGATTTATGCTCAGTCTTGCATACACCAAACTTTTCATCCTTAATCTTTTTCCTAAACCAGTCCCATGTCAAACGCTGCTGTTCTAATTTAATATCTTTCAAAATCTGTTTCGTTTCATCATCATAAGACATACAGATTTCATCATACTTCTTTTCAGCTTCGCTTATACTGTACTGTGACGTTTCTATATCATCCTGTGTCGGTGGCTCTTTTCCTTTTTCTGGATCATAATTCAGCAGCATTGTAAGTTTACGCTTTGCAGTAGCCACAGCCTGTTTTGCTTTCCTTAATTCCTCATGCTTTTCAATCAACGGTGCTTGCAGTTCCCTGAGATGTTTCTTTTTATCTTCATCAATCATATACTCACATACAATATCAGCAAATTTAAAAATCTTTACAGAATTTGGAGTAGTCACCATCTTAACATCTTCTGTTTTAAACTCATTTCCAAACATATCCTTTAAAACTGGATTCTCCACGCCTTTAAAGCGTTCCTTATAATATTCCTGTAAATTTGTATTGAAAGCTGCCGTTTTAAAGAAATGATTTCTCAAAAGCATAAATCCATATGGTTCATAACTATGTTCTGTTTTATTTCCGTCCTTATCTTTAACAGCATACTTTCCATTTTTGAATACACTAAAATCAAGTAAAGATTGTCCATCCCATAGATCCGTCTTTTGTGTGTAAGGCTCTCTGACAACTTTCAGTTCTGTACCCCTGCCGTTTTCCGTTGGGAATGGCTTAACCACGTTACAATCCATTGTGGCTTGTCCTGATATATCATCAATCAGCAAAATAGAATCAACAGGAATCTCAAGTTCACCAATAATAGAAGATGCTATCAGACTCTGGTAGCTTCGGATTGATACAATATCCGCTTCTTTTAATTCACTGAACGGTATCCCTAAGTTCTGCCATTCATTCATGACATCATAATATCTTTCATCTATAAACAGACAATTCCCCACTCTTGCTTTTGAACTTGTTCTCTGGTAATTAACATAATGCACACCATTGATTGTAACTCCATCCTTATAAGCCATCTTACGCAGCTTCTTTTTGGAAATAAGTTTCTTCATTTTCTTTCCATCAGCTTCCACAATGGATTTTGTTTCAGGATCATAAGCCTTTTTAGGAGTATCATCCTCAATCATGATATCTGATTTGAATTTTAGATTGATAATTAAATCTGTATAATCACTGTCACCAATGGTTCTAATAGCTTTATCATCAGTTTTCTCCTTTACTAATTGTCTCATTTTTCTCCCCATTAAAGAATCCGCTATTGTTCCAGAATAATAAAATCTGTTATTCTTATCAGGAAACTTTACTTCTTTTTTCATGGAGAATATCTCTTTTGATAGTTCTTCAATTCTCTTTTGTATTTCTACAAATCTTTCTCTGTCTGGATTATCACTGTTTTCTATTACAGCTTTTTCTTTTTTCAATTCCTCATATTCTTTAATTACTTCATCATCTTTTATCTGGAAATACAAAACTCCGCAATCAACATTCCTGATCAGCATTTCATTATAAATTTCTGCCATTCAATAATTCCTTTCTTTACTCAAAATATTGTTTCTGTGGGATAGTGAACTTTACCACCCCATTATGTACTTCTACAAATCAATTAAATCCCCCACATAACTTTCAGCTGATTTAAACATTGCATGGTTTCCACACTCCCGCCAGTATCAGGATGTATACATTTAGCTAGTGTACGATAGCATTGCTTATAAAAATCACTGCACTTGCTGATGTCATTTATAACTGCTTCTCTATGCTTTCTTTTAAATTCCTCATTCTTTTTTTCTGATTCTTTCCTTGTATATTCAGCATCTTCCTTATAAGCCTTCTTCCATAACATAAGAAAATCATTCTTATATCTTTCTGGAATTTTATTAACATAGAATATATCTGGACATTCGCTCGGATAAACCCCGCACTCAACAAATATCTGTTTCTTGCCATCTGTTTCAATATAAAATCTGCATTCCCTGATAATCACACCTAACCCCAAATAATTATCATCTGAAATGAAAAACTCATATTTCAATTCACACTCAATATCCAAAGCCTCAAACATCATGCTGCGCTTACGCATTAAATTTTCTCTTTCATTTTTTAGATCAGCTATCTTTCTGTCGATCTCATTCATACGGTTATCTGCTTCTATAATCCTTTGTTCTGGTGTATTCTTTTCTTCTTTCTTTGGTACAGAATTTTCATTACTATTATTCCTAAGTTCCCTGTATCCTGCACTGATAGAGGTTTTTCCTGATAAAACACGCCGTTTTACCTCTTCATTGTCTGAATCTAAAACACGTTTAGCCTGTCTATATGTTTCACGATTTACATTAGCCATTTCTGCAAGTTTAGCATTAGTTTCATTATCCTGTTTTTTCCTGTTTTGGACTTCCACAAAATTTTGTGGAACTTCACGTTTCTTATCATACTGATTTCCATGATATTCAGACTGCCGTTCTTTTGCCTGTTTTTCAAAAATTGGTCTGTATTTTTCTGCAATGGCAATTCTCTGGATCGTTTGCAGATTTCGCCTTGCAAGCTGGTTTTCAAGCATCCACTTAATAACATTTTCCTTTGAATCAAAATATACAGGCTCAAAACAGTAATCTGATAATTCAATGCCGTTTTTGCTGCATATTTTATAGCGGTTATGTCCGTCAACTATGTATCCTATACCATCGTTGTTTTCTGGAAACCACACTTTAATCCTGCCAAACTTCTGATCAAATCCATTTTCTATTAATGACTGTGTTAATGAATTAGAATCGTCTTCGGATAATCTTGGCAGCAAATCCTTTAACTCTTCATCAATCTGTATCTTTTTAAAGTCTATTGTCATATAATACTTTCCTCTCATATTTTTTATTTATCATTTCCAACACAACAAACCATTTCAATTTCCTCACACCATTCCATCAAATCTTCATACGATATTTCTATAAACGTATCTTCTTTAACAGGATAATTTACTACATCAAAAAATGTGAATATTAAACAATCCTTTATGCTTTCATCTATAATACTTCCGCTTATGCATTCACTATTCTTTTTAGCATCTTTCATATCCATATTTCTGCATTCAAAATTATCTGTACACCAAATGTTGTTAAGAAAATCAATCTTTTTCTTGTCCAATAATTCATCATAATCATATACACGATATAATTTCTTCTTTTTAATCATTCTTTGTTTATCTCTTTCATTCAATCAAATTTCTCAATGTTGTTTCACGCTTATTCAAAAACGGAAAATAAAGATCAGAGAAAATATAAGTAATTCCATGATCGTTTGTTTTAATCATGTAAGAAATTGTACACTCTGTTTCCGTTGGTACAGAAAATATCCTTATATGCTCTTTATTAATTTTCAGCTTCTTTTTGTTGAAATATTTGCAGATATTTTCTACATCTCTACCAATTTTCTTTAATCTATAAAATACATGCTCACCGCCCATATGCTCTTCTTCAAATGGACTCATGCAAAGATTGACTCCTATATCATCCTCTGCATCTTCATCTACATTGACATTTTGCAATAAATCTTCTTTATACCAAGACAAATCAGCTATAATGCTATCAATATAATTTCCAATTAAAATTGTTCCATCCGTAAAATCAATAGGTGCTACTTCATATACATACTTAAACATTCTTCTTTTTCTCCTTCTTCATTTACTATATTTACACACTCAAATCATGTAATTTTTTTGCACTGTTATAATATTTCTCGTAATCATCTAATCCAGGAAATTTCTCTGCAAGTTCCACTATAAATATAGATTTATCATAATCAGTACCATATCCATGTTGCTCATATAAATCATCTGCATATTGTTGAATCTTTACATCTAAAGGTATTTCTCTGTTTTGTTCTTTCTTTTTCATATGAATAACTCTTGTTGGAACTTCATAAGATGTGTTTTTATCATCTTTTGGCTTTTCAATATTCTGTTTAACTTTCTGTTTGTCTTCTGACTCCAAATCACTTGCAGATGGCATATTTATTATTTCCTCTATGGAAAAATCATTATCTCCTGTCTCCATAGAATTAGGTTCACCCCAGTTGTCATTTTCAAAATCATCTTTTCTTTTATCATCTGTTTTACTCTCATATACTGGAATATTTTTAAAACCATATTCCTCAAACACACTCAGATCAAGATAATCAATTTCATCATTTGGATTTGTTTTAAATGATTCATTATACTTAATACAGTCTTTATACAATTTTTCAACTTCTTTTATATCATCATATTTGGGGGAATTATTAAGAAAGTGGTTATATCTAAGTTTTATAGATGTTCTATTAATAGAATATCTCTTTGTTTTATAGCAGGGAATCGCTGATAAATACTCCATTCCTTCTTGTATAATTAAATTTTTATCTTTGTATCTTCCATATACATTACCAACCCTGTGATAAGGTTTATCTGTTCTTCTTGCCCTTGAGCGGAATGTATATAAAAGTTCTAATTCTTCCAGCTTATACAAATATTCATTAACTGTATTTTTGCTAACCCCCCAGCTAAGTACCATATCATCCTGTGTCATGTGCCATGATTTACTGTCACCGTTAATTGTTCCAATTATATTTACAAAGAAACGCAATACATTGAATCCATATGCACCAAAAGAGGAAAATATTTTTTGTATCTCCCATAAATTGACAATTATAAAATTATATTTCTTAGTATCTACTCGGCAAGATTTACTGTTAATTATGTAATTATTACGGTTCTGATCCAATATAATAATATCTTCTTCCTTTTTTAAGCCTTCAAATCCTTTCTTGATACCTCTAATGAGATTTTTATCAATTTGGCTGTCAATAAATCTTCCAGTAAGAAAATATCCTATGCTATCAACAGATATAAATAAATTCTCGTTTTTATCATTTTGTAAATAATTCAAAATTAAAAATACTGCAATTTCTTCACCAGTATATTGCGGCTGCAGATCCTTTCGGATTCCAATATCAACATCCATTAAAGGCTATCACTCCTATCTGTAAAAAATGTATAAAAACATATTCCCTCAACTCAATTTTAATTGAGGTGAGAATTGGTTATATTATAGTAATGGTTATATTATCATAGTAGATTCTTTCCGTCTTATTTTGGAATGCTTTTTTTGCTTTATTTTATGAAAATATTCCAATCTAAGACGGAATAAAACTTTTATTGATTATTGTAATCACCCTTATATATTCAAAGTTGCCTACACTCCCCACTGCTGTTTTAGTTTATTGACAAGCTGCATTGCATCATTTGAACCACCCTGACTATCAGGATGAAATTTCTGGCTCAATATCTTATAAAACTTTTTCAATAATACTTTCTCACTGTCTGTGTAAGCACCTTTACATCCAAAGAGTTGACTACCACCATTATTGAATTGCTTATAAAAGTTATCCCATTGTTCTTGTTGGCGTTTACGTGACTCTTTCTCATATCTGCATCTTGCAGTGTACTCACCTTCCAGTTTTCCCATCAGTTCAATATTCATTGTATTGCCGTAAAAATCTTTTACCTTGCAGTATGTATCCTTCCCATATTTTTCTTCAAAAGATTTCACACGTTCCCAGTATTCATTAATTTGTTGGTTTACCTTCGAACTAATGTTATATTCCATTGTTTTTGAAAACTCTTCAATAATCTGTATATTTGTTTCATCCAGTTCATTGTCAAACAGTGTGAGCAGCTCATTAAATTCATGGTTGCTTACACTTAATTTATTCTGTATTTCCTTTAGACGCTCATCACCAATATACCCATCTGCATATCCATCCACAAAATCTGACCATGTATAGCCAGCAATGTATACCGATTTGCTTCTTACTTTTCCACCTAATCTGTATGAATGCTTTGCAATGAATTTATAAGTGATATTAGGTCTTTCGAAGCATTCATCTGAAAGTTTGTATGAATAAACTGTTTCACCTCTCCAGTCTGTAGTTATAATAGGTTCAACTGATTTATGCCCTCCATAGACTGTTCCTTTATTCTTTACTTTCCTTATCTCTATATACATATCAAATCCCCATCACTAACTGGAAACACTCTCACCATTCTTCCATTAGTAACGCTTTCTTTATATTTTCATCACTCACACCCTCATTCACGCACATATGTATAGTAATAATATTCTCCGAATATGCATCAGTACGTCCAGCTTCGGCTATATACTCACCTGTTCTATGATCCTGTTGATATGTCCAGCCAACACAATTCATAAATATATTTGCTTCACAGAGAAACTGAAAATCCTCAAGAAAAGATTCTACTTCTATAGGATCAGTTTTGTGTGAGAATTTATAATATACTTCTGCTTTTGTGACTGACAACAGATTGGTTGTGAGTGCCTCATTTATTTGTGCCGTTGTAGTTCTTCGTTTCATTAAACCTATATTCCCCTTTTTGTTTCATCTTTTAATCAGATATTCCCTTTTCATACAACATATAATCTGCCAGACCCGCTAATAAAAATCCAAATACAGAAAAATACTCCATGTTGTTCATGAAATCGCTGTATGATTCTTCTGTTTTTGTATCTGTTGATTGGTTATTATGTGTGTTGGTTTTGTCTGTGTTTGCTGTATCTGTTGACTTTATCTGTGCTATATTTAAATATTCTCCTTTTGTATTTCTGATGCTATCCATAGGCGGTATATCGCCACCTATGGATTATTTCTATCTAACATTATTCCTGGAACATTCCTTATAAATATTTCTCTCTTACAACCTCATTGACCACATTCACACCATATGGACAATATTCTCTTTTGAATTTAGAATCATCTGCTAAAAACAGAGCATCACCATTCTTCATATGGATTCTGTATTTTGTATTGCCATTTTTATCATTCCAGAAATTCACATATGAAATGTCTTCATAATATCTTTCTTCTATATTTTTTTGATCCTCTTTCTGAATAACTGCTTCAAATGAATGATTTCTTAAATTTTGCTGCATTATAATATCTTCTCCCAAACCCTAAAATTATCTGACAATTTCAAATTTACTTAACCGTTCTTTTCAAAAAACATTCTGATTTCCATAAACGGCTCACTATATGGCATAATCACAATTTCAGCCGATGATTCACTGTACTTCTGGTAAAACTGATTGCAGCTATCATCTGTTACCGCTATTTTCAGAAATTTTACATCATCCTCAATACTTAATTCCCCGTTTGTATCATTATCTTCCATACAGACAGATATTTTCTTCGGATAGATCATTCTCATGTTCAAACCGAAGTTATTCTTTATCTTAACCATTGAGCATCTATATTCTGGTTTATCACCGGATGTTTTCTGCAGCAGTTCATTCAGTTCATACAGACTGATCTCGTAATAATCTCCTGATTCTGTATGTTTCTGTCCATTGGAAACACGGAAAATAACAAGGTTCAGTTTCTTATCATCTGGCAGGCAGCATTTAATATGTATCATGTCTTCCTCTTCTATCCATCTTGATTCTGTTGAGAGAATCTCGGACTGGTCTATGATGCATTTTGTATCCGTGTTAAGCTGCCCGAATTCAAATGCCGTATTATATGAGTCAAAATAATTAACATCCAGTTCTAATATGGTTCTATTGTTCTTGTCCAGAACAGACAGCATGGTTACTTCGTATGTGTTTATTAATTCAAATAATTCTTGTGCTGTTGGATTGCTGCCGTTTATGACTGCTTCTGCTGTTTTGTCTGCCATTTTATATTTCTCCTTCTATGCCTGTTCCCGTTGCTTCATTCTCATTTGAAGAATTTCTAACTTTGACATTTTTTTCTTTGCAGTCCATTGTGGAATGACTACCGTATCCAAATATTCTGCCAAAATTCTCATATCTGATTCTTTTAATGCATCAATACCGTTTTTAAAGCGTGATAATTCACTTTCACTGAGTCCAGCGTTTACGGCGATTGATTTCAGCATCAGGCCTCGATCCATGATATTCACTAACTTATTCCGCACCAAATCATTATCATATGATACAGTATTTCTTTTTTTCATCTGCTGGATTTGGGTATTTGCGTCTCTGCCTCCGATTATCCCGAAAGCCTTATTATCCAGATAAAATGTATCCGCATTAACTGCCTTGCATCCTTTCCTGACATAGCCATATTCACACAGATTCATCATCTTGCGGTATGTTGTAGGACGTGAATTTTTTGTAATCTGCATAATCTCCCGTAATGTTGCGCTCCTATATTGGTCTGTGAAATCTCTATCCTTTAAAAATCTCAGAATTTCACAATCCGACCTTGTTAATTCCATAGTATTAGTTCCCTTCTTTGCTTTTATGGGCAGGTGATTAATTCCGCCCACCCATTTATTGACATGAAATACACTATATGATGTTCAGTTATTGGTTAGATATTAATTTGACATTACACTAATATATACATGTTATTTCTTCATTTTCTTCTGCAGTACTTCCCATTTTGACGGCTTCTTTTTTACTGGATCCTCTGCCTTTGGCTCTTCTTCTGTCATAAAACTTAAATCACCAAGTTTTCCAGCATGTTTTCTGTTTCCATAGAAAATCCGCACAAAAACTGCCCGTTTTTCCGTTTGGACATGTTTGCTAAAATATCAGCCGTACGCTCT